>Ga0155003_105_pt1 | contig 1868 bp, 2 predicted proteins | sample RifCSPhighO2_01_FD_105971 | JGI IMG/M metagenome (GOLD analysis project Ga0155003, IMG submission 105971) | candidate division WWE3 bacterium RIFCSPHIGHO2_01_FULL_35_17 | reverse complement strand
GTTCGTTACTTATATCAAAACCATCCACCATATCATCTTTTTCTGGCACGATTATTTTTGATGAATCTAGTTTGCTTTTAAGTTCAGAAAGCTGTGTTCTTGCTGAATTCACATTTCCACCAACTAATATCATATCGGATGTCTTATCTAGGTTTTCCATTTCATCAACTTTTTCTGCAATTTTATCTCCACCAAAGACTATTGTATACGGATGCATTACATTATTCAGAAGTTTTGTAAGTCCATTCACTTCGTTTTCAACGTAAAATCCTGCATAGGATGGCAAAAAATCCATAATTCCTGTTACCGATGCGCTATTTCTATGCGCTTGTGGAAATGCATCAAAAACAATAACTTCCGAACCGTTTGTTAGTGCTTGTGCGAACTCCATTGAGTTTTCAGAATCTTCTTTATAAAAACGTGTGTTTTCAAGCATTAGGATATCTTTTGGATTCATTGCACGGATTGATTCTTCAACTTTTTCGCCAACACAGTCGTTAATGTGGCTAACTTTGACTCCAAGGAGATCCGAAAGAGCTTTTGCATGTGGTTTTGTACTCAAGCTTTCATCGACTCCACTTGGCCTTCCAGCCCAGGTTAATATAACTATTTTGCAGTTTTTCTCGAGTAAATATTTTAGTGTTGGAATTGTTACCTCTATACGCGAAGTATCTTTGACTACGTATTCTCCATTTATTAACTCAGTATCAATATCATATGGAGATCTGTATAAAATGGTTTTGCCTTGGATGTTAGCATGTAAAAGTGATCTTAGTTCCATATTTCTGAAAGCTCTTTCATTCTGTCTACGGCTACAGTTTTCATAAATTTGACTTTGTCTTCCCATGAATTAAAATCCGAAAATTCTTGCCAAACGGCTCTGCCTACTGCAAAGCCACTGCATCCGGAGTTTTTCGCCAGTTTAAGCGCATGCTTGTAATTTTTGAATTTCATTCCACGACTTAATAAAATCCACGGAATGTTGATTTCTTGTGAGATTTGTTCGAGATATGGCAACGCGTTTTCAGTATTTTCTATTTCTGGGTCAACTGGGTATTCGATTTTTAAAATATCGCAGTGATCTTTTAGTGCCATAACAGCTTTTATTATTGAATCTCCTTTGTGATAATAGTGCCCATTTACCGGGTATGTTATTGGTTCTACTAAAAATGGCAAATTAATGGCTTTTGATTCAGCCGATACCTTTTTAACAAGTTCAATTTGATCATTAGCATTTTCTGCGTCATCGTTGTAGTAAATTAAAAGCTTAATTGCAGTTGCGCCCATTTCCTTTAACTTCAAAGCTGTGAATTTTTCATAAAGTTCGGTTTTTCTACCATTTGGATTATCTGTGTAACCACTTTTTTCGCGCCCAAGAAGTATCCCTTTATTTTGACTTTGAGCTATTTTAATTGCTTCAGCTCCGTATTCTGGGTCGACCAATATCGCCGTTGAGTACCGAGAAAACAACATTGCACATAGGCTTTTAAATTCAGACATTCTTTCTTTTGATATAAGTTTTTGTAATGAGTCTCTGTGGTCAAATGCCGCAATTTTTATATATCCATTTGCGTTTGTTAGAGATGATAGTTCCATTAAAGTGAGTATAACATTATAATAATTTGATGCTAAAAGCTAAAGTTTTTGGATTTGTGCAAGGTGTGAATTATCGTGCGTTTGTGAAGAAATTCGCAGATGAAAAAGGGATAAAAGGCTATGTTAAAAATCTTTCTGACGGAAGTGTTGAGGTAATGGCAGATGGGATTAAGGCAGATTTAGATACTCTTTTAGATCACATGAGAAAAGGCCCTATATTTGCAAAAGTGGCTTACGTAGACTATTCTTTTTCACTTAAAAATGGTAACTTT
>Ga0155003_128_pt1 | contig 5805 bp, 7 predicted proteins | sample RifCSPhighO2_01_FD_105971 | JGI IMG/M metagenome (GOLD analysis project Ga0155003, IMG submission 105971) | candidate division WWE3 bacterium RIFCSPHIGHO2_01_FULL_35_17 | reverse complement strand
AAGTGGTGTTGCAAATGAAGTGCAAGGCTTGACTTCTGGTGACTCCTCCAATAAAAAAGACAAGCTAGGCAGAAATGACCTATGTTACTGTGGAAGTGGCAAAAAATACAAAAAATGCCATGGGGCTTAATTTGATTTTGGAATATTAAGATTCACTCTTGGTGCGAAATAAATGTTCTAATCTTTTGTATCGATTGAATGTCGTTGCTATTTTATCCTGATATTGATCAAATACTCCTTTATATAGCACTTCGTTTGACCAACCTTTTAATCCCAATTTATTAGGGTCTACTCCACTTAGGTTTCCTTTGTTATGTTGACAACGAAGATGGTCAAAAAAAAGATCTCGACAAAATCCCCAAGTATGCGTTTTGCCTTGAACATATGCTTTAAACTGATTATTTTCTGCTACCAAATAAAATGGTTCTTCGATATGACTTTTCAAATCGTGTAGTATTGAAGTATATCTTTTGTAATAAATCCTTGATTTTTCGAGGTCAACGAAAAACACAAAAACTGGAAAGTCGAGCCCACGCCAATAGTTTAGAGTTTTTTTATTTATCGAGACGGTTCCCTTATATTCGGGTAACCAGTTTAATTCACTTTTATGTTGTAAATCTTTTAAATTTTTCTTCAAAGTTTTCACTTGTATCCCAAACATTAATTGAGTAGGTTTTTCACCTGTCACCCATTCGCATAACATGTCTAGCCCAATATCATTTGAGCCGTTTACTCTATGAACGATTGCGTATTCTGATAGCGCACTTTCGACTAACGCCTCTCCTTTATTTCCTTTTTGTTTAGATTTTAAAAATAAACTCATTAATTAATATTAACAATTGTCCAATCAAATTCTTAACTATCTTTAATCGGTGGTTACAATTCTCTCTATTATTTTCAGTTGTCGAGAACCCCTCGACAACTGAAAATCCGTTCAAATCAATAGCTTCAATCTAAATACTTAGTTTTTTATTTGAACTATTTTCTGATAGTGATTTCATTTGTATGATAGCGATCTTATTGAGTCGGATCAGCCTTTCGGATTGGGGCATTCCTTGTCTTACGAATTCAGCGTTTAGACTTTCGAGTCCCGCAAGACAGACAAGCTGAATAATGTCTGCATAGTCTCTGATATTTCCGATTAGTTTTGGGTTCTTGTTTCGCCATTCTTTAGCAGTCATTCCAAATAGTGCTACGTTTAGGATATCTGCTTCATCGGCATAAATAAAACTTGCTTGCTTTTTTGAGATATTTTGAGGTATTAGATTTTCTTTTACTGCGTCAGTGTGTACCTTGTAGTTAGCTTTTACTAAAAATCTTTTCGCGTCCCAGCCTAACTCTTTCTTTTGATTCTCTTCTTCTTTAAGTCGCTGAAACTCCTTGATTAAGTAAAGTTTAAATTCTGGTGAAATCCAAGACGCAAATTCAAAAGCAATATCCTTATGAGCAAAAGTTCCACCACCATTGCCTGCTCGCGAGATGATTCCAACAGCACATGTTTTTTTTATCCATAGTTGAGGAGACAGTGTAAAACTGTTAGCACCAGCATATTTTTTAAAGGAGTCGAATTCGACCCCTTTGAAAAGAGGGTTATTTATACGCTCCCAAATGCCTAAAAATTCTATCGTGGAGTAGTTTCTCATCCAGTTTTTGACAACGTCTTTTGGCTCTAGGGGATTCTTATATCGTGCAATATCGGTTAATGAAATGAAATCTTTTTCATTTAGAGAGAAAAAATTTATGTTTACTTCTTTTACAATAAGTTCATTTTTCATAGTATATTTATACTATTTTTTTTATGTTGCATGCTTTGCCAGTTCTCTATTTATCTCCCCAATTACCTGTGGGCCTTCGTATATCATGCCAGTTATCATTTGAACAAGTTTGGCTCCCCTATTTAGTTTTTCCTTCGCATCTTTTGCATTAAAAATTCCACCGCAACCGATTATTGTTGTTTTGTGTCCAAATTTCTTGCTTATGTAAGAAATTAATTCATTTGAATTATCAAAGGTTGGTTTTCCACTAAAGTTGCCCTTTAAATTTTTCACCTTTTTGATTTCCTTTTTATCAAACGCTTTATTGGTTCTGTTTTTCACTAGATTTGAAAAAATAAATCCGCGAATGCATTTGTGTTTTATTGATAGTTCAACTAGTTTTTCCATTTCGATGGTACTTAATTCGTTTGCCATTTTAATATAAATCGGCTTTGTGATTTTTAGTTTATCTATGGCTATTAATAATGACTCTAGGTTTTGAGTATTTACAAAGCTTTCCTTCATTTCTGTATTTGGACAGCTTATGTTTAATTCCAAATATTTAAGATATTTTTTATTTTTTACTTTATTGAAAGTGTAAATATAGTCATTGATTGCTTTTTGAATTGTATTTATCTCCGGAATATTTGAACTTCCGACACTTAATCCAAGTGTGATTCCGTTTAAATCCATGGCATCAAGTCGTTTTAAAATTTTATCAATTCCTTCAGATTTAAAACCTTTATTTACTAAAAGAGACTTTGATTTTGGAAGCCTTGCAAGTCGCGGTTTAGTATTTCCTTCATATTCTTTTGCTGTAACTGTTCCGACAGTATTAAATCCAAATCCGACACTTTTCATTATTCCTGCTAAATGTCCATTGTAATCAAATCCAGCAGAAAGCCCTACTGGGTTTGAAAATTTTATGCCATCTATTGTTCTTTCTAATTTTTGGTTTTTATATTCAAAAAGCAATGAAGTAAGATTTCTTGTGAATTTATAGGATCCTAAAAATTCACCAATTTTTGACATGAAGTCGTGAACGACTTCAGCATCAATTTTAAAAAGTATAGGTTTTATGACAAATCTATACGTATATGAAATTATCTTCGTTTTTAGCATTTATTTTCTAGTTTTTATAAGCGAAGCTTGCAAACTGCGTTTATAATTTTTTTCATTACTTCCGTTGTGTTATCTTCTGTCTTGCCGTAGGCAATTGAATTCATTTCACTTAAATTTATGTATTTCCGTATATTTTCATTGACTTCGTCAACAGTAAAATCTTTGATTACTTTATTAACTTCTTCAAGTTCATAAAATTCTTTATCATTTAAAAGTGTTGATGAAATTAGCTTTGAGTACGAATGGATGTTGTCGTAATATACTAAATTTCTGTTTGTTACATATTCAGTTATGTGATTAAGTTCATCTTTTTCTACACCGTTTTTTGAAAGTTTTTCAAGCTCTTCGATAACAATCGCAAAAGTCTTTTCGAACTGGTTCGGTATTGATTCATAATAAACTCCAATCATTCCAAAAGGTTTATAGGAAAAGTCGGAACATGATATGTAATAAAGAAGGCTTTCTTTTTCGCGTAGTCTTTTATTCAACCTACTAGAATTTGGTCCTGCAATTATTTTGACAATAATATCGAATAACAAGTCCTGTTTTGTTGAGATTTTGTCATCGCCTGGCGTGTTAAAAATTAATGTATTCATTATCAACCTTGTTTCTTTATCAAATTGAGAATTGATAAACGATTTTTTAAGACTTTCTTTAGGAAAAGTTACAGGCGCGTTTTGAGATATCACATTGTCAAAATATTTATTTATTAAAGTTTTTGTTTTTTGCACGTCAAAATTTCCGACAATTAATATTTGTAATTTTGACGGATCATGCAGTTCTTTTATTTTTTTAGATACGGCTTCGTAATTAAAGGATTTTATAGATTTGTCATCTCCGATGATCTCATGTACATAGCCTGAACCCATTGTCGTAGTAGCGTTTGTTGTATATACATGATTTCTATATCCGCAGTTATTAATGTTTTTTGATAGTTCATCTAGAATTATGATTTTTTCTTTTTCTATACTGTTTTTATCAACTTTTGGATGAAATAGTACTTGTAATATATAATCAATTCCAAACTCGATTTTGGTGTATGGAACGTTTATGTAGTAGGAAAGATTTTCCTTTGATGTCCATGCATTCGCCTCTCCACCGTTAAATTCAATAGTTTCGTTAAGTAATTCTTTTGTCGGCCATTTTTCAGTCGCTGATGCACATAAATGTTCTATAAAATGCGTAATACCATATTCGTCTTTATTTTCTAGTGCTGAACCAGAATTAATATAAGTTTTAATAGTTACGGAGTATGTTTCTAAATTGGGAATAAGCAAAACTTCGATTCCGTTTGGAATCTTATAAAATTCATAATTTATTTTTATCATGCGTATATTTTAGCATCCAGTGTCTATGTATTTATAGTTTCCAAACTTGAAACCGCGGGCGTAAGCCCATAGCGTTTCATTTTTCTCGTCGCTTTCTTAGAAGTTGTCTTATTTTTTCAAATTCGGCTTGAATGTTATTTAGCTTTAGGTCCAAGTCAATATCGATGTTTTTATCTTCCATAAAATAGGCGATTGGTTTATTTGTTCTTTTCGCGATTTTGTTTAAAGTTTCAACCGAAGGTTTAGTCCTTCCTGCTTCGTATGAGCTAACTGATTTTTCGTTTACAATAAGAGCTTCGCTTAGCTCTAGCTGGGATAATTTTGCTTCGAGTCTCGCTTCTTTTATTTTTTTGCCTAATGATGTTGTTGACATGTTCCCAATTTCTAATGTATCCTAAATCTATCGAGAGTAGGGAAAGCCTATTCTCAATAGACGCAGCGAAATAAAAAATAGTTGCTGTGTCCGCTCATTTCCGATAATAACACAATGTATAAAGGTCTGATAGAGATAAATCCAGGCTATGTTTCCTGGTATATGATGTCTTTATCCTCTACCTCGTTAGAGATTCTTGCCTCTAAACAAATCAAAATTAACAAAAAATTAAACTTTTTTGAAAATGACAGATATATCTTTCTTTTTGAAGATTTAATTAATGTTGCAAACGGGGATTTACAAAAAAAAAGTTGCGACGAGATATCAATAATAGCCGTTGGAAATTTTCCACCACTTGTTATTGCCATGTTAAGAGAACGTATAGATTTGTTTTACATCACTAATTCTATTTGGAAAGAAATTATCAATAAATCGGTTTTGATAAATTCGCTAAATTTTTGGTTTGAAAGAGATTATGCAAAAGTTGCATGGGTAAAAAAAAATCGTTTGTATGTTCAGTATCTTCCAATGTTAAAAAATACCGATGCAAGCGTTTCGCTTGAGGTTTTGTTAAAGGAGGTTTCAAAGATCTTGTGTTTGTATGATTTTCCTAAAGATATTAAAAGTATTAATGTTGGTGGTTTATTTGATTCAACTTTTGATAGATTTATCAGCTCCGTAATTTTGGTTGCTTCAAAAATATATCCTTACGCAAAAATATCTTATGATTTAAGAGCTTTTATTGAAATACTCACAAACAAAAAACTGAAAAGTTATACTTGAAACAACATTTGATATAGACTATCATCTATGCGTATGAAAACCATGTGTACAAAATGTTTTAAGAATCTTGGAGTAGATTCAAGATCTAAATTATTTTCTTATATAGAAGCCAAAGGTGAAAGTAGCGTTTCTGAATTGACGAAATTTTTAGGCCTAAGGCAACCAACCGTTAGTTATCATTTAAAAGAAATGCTAGATTCGGGTTTGCTTAAAAAAAAGACACTTGGGAAAAACGTTATTTATTCTATGAATGCTATGTGTCCTCATGATGGAAAGTTATGTGTTATTTCAAAGTAATTGAAAGGAATTTACATGCTAGAGATAAAAAATCTAAAAGTTAAAAGAGACGGAAAAGAAATATTAAAAGGAGTTAATCTTTTGATAAACCGCGGGGAAGTTCATGCACTTATGGGACCAAATGGTAGTGGTAAATCAACTCTTGCAG
>Ga0155003_125_pt1 | contig 7606 bp, 8 predicted proteins | sample RifCSPhighO2_01_FD_105971 | JGI IMG/M metagenome (GOLD analysis project Ga0155003, IMG submission 105971) | candidate division WWE3 bacterium RIFCSPHIGHO2_01_FULL_35_17 | reverse complement strand
TAATATACGTAAACAAAGATGGGATATTTGATATCCTAAAGCTCCCAAAATTATCTATCGCACTAAACATACTAAAAAAAGGACGCGACGAAGCCCACAGATTCGGCATCACATACTACAGAAAACTGCATAGGAAAAGCCTTTTGTCATAACCTTATAGTTCACATAAAGTCTATAAATCCACCAAGAATTTTCGTATAATACGGTACATGGAAACGACGAAAATAGCCCTATTTAAAGATAAAAAAATTAGAAAAATCCTTCATGAAAATGAGTGGTGGTTTTCTGTGACAGATGTTATTTTTGCTCTTACAGATAGTACAGATCCTCGCGATTATTGGTATAGAATGAAAATACGAGTGAAAGAAGAAGATGGATTTGAACCGTCGACAATTTGTCGACAGTTGAAACTACTAGCGGAGGACGGCAAAATGCGTTCTACCGACTGTTCCGATACAGAAGGTATTTTTCGAATCATCCAATCTATCCCTTCACCAAAAGCAGAACCTTTTAAAAGATGGCTTGCCAAAGTTGGTTTTGAAAGAGTTCAGGAAATAGAAAATCCAGAGCTTGCGACCAAAAGAACGCGCGTCCTTTATAAACTCAAGGGATATTCTCCTGACTGGATTGAGAAACGAATGCGAGGTATTGCAATTAGGGAAGAACTAACAGATGAATGGCAAAAAAGAGGCGCTAAAGAGAAAAAAGATTATGAGATTCTAACTTCAGAAATTTCAAAAGCTACATTTGGCGTGACTCCAAATGAATACAAAAAACTTAAAGGTTTAAAACGTGAAAATCTGCGAGATCATATGGATGACTTTGAACTAATATTTACAATGCTTGGAGAAAGATCAACTACCGAAATACACAAAACAGAAAATTCAAAAGGTGTAGAAAAACTTAAGAACGATGCAAAAAGAGGCGGACGAATTGCGGGAGTTGCAAAGGAACAATTAGAAAAGGAAATTGGAAAATCAATTGTTTCAAAGAGGAACTATTTACCAAAACTGCCAATATAAAATAGAATTGAAAACTTCTATTTTTATACTCTTACGGCTATTCACATTAATACTTTTGTAGATTGCAAAAGACAGTGAAAGATGAAAAAATGAACGCATGAATATAAATACAATTCGAAAAAAAGCTACGCCTATTTTCAACCAGCACAAAATCGCTTATGCAGGGCTTTTTGGAAGTTTCTCAAGGCAACAACAAACACAAAAAAGTGATATAGATATAGTTATTAAACTTGGTAAACCGATTGGGATGCTAGAGTATATGAGATTTATTAATGATCTTGAATCTACACTAAATCGAAAGGTTGATATCATGACAGAAGGCTCTATGAATAAACATATTAAACCATATGTTATGCAAGATATAATAACTATATATGAAAAGTGACATTGTCTACCTAGCTCAAATATTGGATGGCTAACTATTACTGAAGACTTAAATATTTTACATGAAGCAATAAACAATTATATTGAAAAATAAATTTGCATCCTTTCTCTTTCCTCTATAGAATGTTTTTAATGTTTGGAATTAAAAATATTTTACGCAGTGTTGTTTCTAATGCTGTTGCTATTTTTGCAACGTCTTATCTTATTGATGGCTTTAATGTAGCTGGAAACTTACAGGTTATAGGCATTGGAGCTATTGTTTTGGGCCTTGTTAATATTTTTGTTAAACCTATTTTAAAAATTATTTCATTTCCGATTAATATTATTACGTTAGGATTTTTCAATTGGTTCATAAATGCTATCGTTATTTATCTAACAGTCTACTTGGTTGAAGGCATTTCGATTTCCGAAGGCTTTTTTAGTTTTAATTATCTTGGAATTGTAATACCTGAAATCTATCTATCATGGTTTTGGACACTCATTGCGGCTTCAGTTTCAATCGGTATAATTAACTGGCTTATTCGTAAAATATTATTATAAAAATGCAAATATCATTCATACTAAACGCAATTCAAATGATTACATCCATAGGAATAATTGGACTAGTTCTAATTCAACAACACGAATCAGGAATATACTCAAAAACCTCAAATATAAATAGAACAAGAAGAGGCACAGAAAAAGTTGTATATAATCTAACGATAATATTCGGAACAATCTTTGTAATTGCATCTATTGCAAATTTTTTAACGCAATAATCTAAAGAATGCTTTTTTCAGCTATAAAAGTTCTTCTACTAAATATAGTCCTAGCTCTTGCCACATTAATTCCACAGTCAACACTCTCAATTGGAATGATAGGTCAACCAAGTAGCTTTTTGCCTCACGATGCAAAAAGTGATAGTGAAAAATTAATATCACAACTAATATTCAAAGGTTTATTCAAATACCAAGATGGCGAACTAAAAACTGATTTACTATCCGATTGGAATGTATCAGACGACCTTATAACTTACACATTTAAAATAAAAGCAGATGCAAAATGGCAAGATGGAACACCAATATCTTCAAACGACATCATATACACACTTTCTCTATATAAAAAGCTAATTAATGAAATGGAAATTGAAAAAACAGGCGAAAAAGAAGTTCAAATAAAACTTTCGACACCAACGTCAATGCTACCTTCAATTCTTACCCTAGGAATAGAGCCTGCACATCTTCCGAACCAATCAAAAATACAACCAACTGGATCAACAAGTTATCGTATCTTATTCATACAAAAGGAAAGAGATTCAATACAAAAAGTTATCATTCAATCTTTTTCCGGAAACAAACAATACAATAGGGTAAGCATAAGCTTTTATAAAAACGAAAACGATCAACAAACAGCATATAAACTTGCCGAAATCAGTTCGTTCTTGAGCAATTCAGATATAACGTTACCTGGTGCAAATAAAATAAGCATCACGTACTTAGGAAGATATTTCGTACTTCTATTTAACACAGAACAACCAGCACTTTCCCTTACTGAAAATAGAAAAGTTCTTGAAAGTGCACTAGATATCGAAACACAACTAAAAAAACACTATTACGAAAACACAATAATTTCAAAAGGCCCTGTAAGCGAAACATTCGCAAGCAAAGGTGCCTTATTTAAATCTGCGTACAATCCAAATGCAAAACTAACAACTTCACAATCATCTGCAATGACAAAATTAGAGATTATACTTCCTAATAATAATGACGGAAGACAAATAGAATCGCTACTAAGAGATTCATGGGAAGATAAATTAGAAATCGATCTTGAAATAGAATTTTTAGACCTAGATGAAATCGTACAAAAAGGGAAAAAAGGTGAATATGACGTTTTATTTATTGGACATGAAACATCACCAGATCCAGATAGATATGCATTTTGGCACTCAACACAAACAAACTTGCTAAACTTTTCAGGATTTTCTGATCTGCGGGCAGATAAAGCACTAGAAGAAGGAAGAAAGACATTCGATCAAAAAGAAAGAATCAAACACTACAGTATCTTTCAAGACGTTATGTCAACAAAAATCCCGGCAGTCTTTTTATATCACCCTGGAAGTTATCTATACATATCAGAAAAAACGCAAGCAAATTTACCGAAAGTAATATACTACCCAAGTGATATATTAAAAAACCTTTAAAATGAAACATTTCGAAACGCCAATGATGAAACAATATGCATTTATTAAAAAACAATACGCGGACTGCATATTGTTTTTTAGGCTTGGAGATTTTTACGAAATGTTTTTAGAAGATGCTGAAATTGGATCAAAAGTTTTAGACATCACACTTACTGCAAGAAACAAAGGCAAAGATGGAGCAATTCCTATGTGCGGCGTTCCATTTCATGCATCCGACGCTTATATTTCAAAACTAGTAAAAAATGGATACAAAGTCGCGATCTGTGAACAAATAGGAACGCCGCAAGAATCTGAAGATTTAGTCGAACGAGATGTAATTCGAGTTGTAACCCCAGGAACGATAATCGACGAAAACATGCTCGAAAATAAATCGAATAACTATGTTCTAACAATCAGTATCGATAGAAAGAAAAATCAACTATCTATGTCTTATGCAGACATAAGCACTGGAGATTTTATTATTAAAGAAACTCCGCTAATTTCTAATTCAGTAGACGAAAATACATATCTAGCTTCAAAAATTTCCGTATAAATCCAAGCGAAATACTTCTAAACAAAGATTTATATCATAATTCAGATCTTTTAAAAAAAATCAGAAATTCAATAAAAACAAATATTTCAAAATCGATTGAATCAGTTAGCAATCATTCAGAAAATATTTCCTATATAAAAAACTTTTTTAAAATTAAATCACTTGAAGTATTCAATATAAACGAGAACGACGCTTCATTAGTAGAAGCTACAAAGCAACTTTTAGAATATTTAATGTATACACAAAAAGACAAGCTATTTCATATAAAAAAGATAAGAAATGAATCAAAAAGCGAATCGATGCAGATAGACTTTGGAACAATTAATAATTTGGAAATTTTTTATTCAAATAGGCGAAGGGAAGGTTCTGGAAATAGTTTCAGTCTTATAGATACGATAGATAAAACATATACAGCCATGGGCGGGAGACTTTTAAAAACTTGGATTACAAATCCGCTAACAAAGATTGAAAAAATTAAAAATCGTTTAGATATCGTTGAAAATATTTTTAATAATCACAAAGTAAGAGAAAAAATTCAAGATAATCTAAAACATATTGCCGATATAGAAAGACTAATTTCAAAAATAGGTACAAATACTGCGAATGCAAGAGATCTTATTGGACTTTCTAATTCACTTATATTAACAACAAAACTTATAGATGTAATAAACGAACATAAAGTTTTTAAGGAAAAATTAGTTTATGATGAAAATTCGATTAAAAAAACTATTGATCTAATCGCAACAACAATTAAGAACGAACCTCCAGTTTCTATACATATTGGAGGAATGATAAAGGAAAACGTAGATCAAACATTAGATGATATAAAAGAAAGCATAAGAGAAAGCAAAGAGTGGATATCGCAACTTGAATCAATCGAAAAAAAAGAAACTGGCATATCAACTCTTAAAGTCGGATTTACTTCAGTATTTGGATATTACATCGAAGTCAGCAAGGTAAGTAGTTCTCACGTTCCAGGTCACTACATAAGAAAACAAACACTCGTAAACTCTGAAAGGTACATTACTGATGATCTTAAATATAGGGAAGATATCGTCTTAAACGCCGAAGAAAAAATAAATAAAATTGAGTTAGAAATATTTCAGAAACTTTTAATTGAACTTTTAGAATTTACGCCTTCCTTACAAGACGTCGCACGAATAGTTGGCCAAATAGATTGCTTACAAAGCTTTTCTACTTCCGCAATAGAAAATAACTATGTGAAACCTAATATATTTGATGCGCTTCATTTCGATACAGAACTTATCGAAGCCAGACATCCAGTAATCGAAAAATCCATAGGGAGATCAGAATTTACACCAAACTCAACGACATTCACAAAAAAAGAATTTGTGCATTTAATAACTGGGCCAAATATGTCAGGCAAATCAACATATATAAGGCAAATTGCTTTGATTCAGATAATGGCTCAAGCAGGATCATTTGTTCCAGCAACAAAAGCGAATATTTCTATCGTAGATGGAATATTCACAAGGATAGGAGCAGGAGATGCAATTGCACAAGGCTTAAGTACCTTTATGGTCGAAATGATTGAAACTGCTAAAATTTTAAACAACGCAACAAAAAATTCACTTATAATTTTAGACGAAGTTGGAAGGGGAACAAGTACAACAGATGGACTAAGCATTGCAAAATCTGTTATAGAATTTATACATAATAAAATAAAAGCAAAGACATTATTCGCAACACATTTCCACGAACTGATAAGTTTAGATCAAAAACTAAAATCATTAAGAAATTATCATATCGAAGCTGTGTCTACTGGATCTGATATAAAATTTTTGCACAAGGTTGAAAAAGGCGGAACCGATAAAAGTTATGGAATTGAAGTGGCAAAGCTTGCAGGAATTCCAGATGAAGTAATTCTGCGAGCCAAAGAGCTACTTAACCAAACCTCAAACCCACAATTAAAAATCGAAGGGTTATTTTAGTTCAAATGTTACGTATAGTGTTTTAGAAACTGAACTTGTTCCTGCTTCAGAAGGAGCTCCGCCGCCGCCCATACCACTTTTTTCGTACATCGGGTATGAATATCCAGTTGAAGATTCACTTATACTTAAAATCTTTCCGAGTTTTCTACCACTTTTATTTGCAATTTCAGTTGCCTTGGCTTTTGCATTTTCTATTGCTAATCCAACTAATCCATTTTCAGTTTCTGAAACATCGCTAACTGTAAAGTTAGGGCCGTATACATTTGTAGCTCCACTTGCAGTTAACAAATCAACCAATTTTGAAGTCTTTTCAACATCTCTTAATTTTATAGATATTGAATTTGAGACACTCCATTGTCCTGGTTTACTTCTTTGGACAGATGTACCGTCTTCATTATTGTCATAATAAGAATCTGTTTGTTGATAAACACTAATACTTTCAGTCTTTATATCTTCAGCCGGGATCCCAAAAAGCTTTACTGCATTAGTTAAACTATCAATCTTGTCATTCACTTCTTTAACGGCGACTTCCTTTTTATCATTTATGGAAGAAACCCCAGCAGAAAAAGAAGCTACTTGGTTTTTTACGCTAGTATCAGCATAACCAGAAACACTAACTGTATTATTTTGCATTGAAAGATAGTTGGTATACCAATATCCGAAACCAACAACCAAAACCAAAATATACAAAAGCGGAGCGGTTAGAACTTTACCTATATTTATATTCATAAAATTAGTATCTCGCTTATGGCTTTACGGTGTCAAGATGGCCAGGCCCTTGTGGGCCTGGCCCATACCCGTACTTTACCCGAAGATCGCCTGCCTGTATATTCAAATCATGCCAAATGCAATAATCCAAGATCTTAAAAATCTACCCTTTAATAATGAAGTTCCAAGCGTAATGCATATAGATATTAACTCGTGCTTCGCAACTATTGAACAACAATATAATCCAGACTTGCGAGGAAAGGAAATCGCTGTTTGTGCAAATAACATTCCAGCAGGATGCATTCTTGCGCCATCCATCGAAGCTAAAAGAGTAGGCATAAAAACAGGCATGCGAGTTTTCGAAGCGAAAAAGATTTTCCCTGATTTAATTACACTAGAAGCTGATCCACCTAAATATAGACTGGTTCATTCGAAAATGCGCAAATTGCTAGATACGTATACAGGTCATATAGAGCCAAAATCAATTGATGAATTTGTTTTGCATTTGAAAAATTATCCTGCAATGACAACTGGGCTTTTAAAAATATCGGAAGAAATAAAAAAACGAATTAGATCTGAAATAGGTGAGTGGATTAGCGTTTCAATAGGAATAGGCCCAAATAGGTTTTTAGCAAAAACTGCTGCTGGACTCATAAAACCAGATGGACTAGTACAAATAGATATTAATAACTTCTTGAATATTTATAGTAAGTTGGAGCTAGAGGATTTGCATGGAATAAGCACACATAATAAGCAAAGGTTAAATCAAGTTGGGATTTTTAGTGTTTTAGACTTTTATAAGGCGGCGCCGATAGTAATCGGCGCCGCC
>Ga0155003_121_pt2 | contig 8375 bp, 7 predicted proteins | sample RifCSPhighO2_01_FD_105971 | JGI IMG/M metagenome (GOLD analysis project Ga0155003, IMG submission 105971) | candidate division WWE3 bacterium RIFCSPHIGHO2_01_FULL_35_17 | reverse complement strand
CACTATCCAAATACTTTTACTGCTTTTGGGTTTTTTCATCAAGGGATAAGTGGAAATCCAAGTGGGTTTGATTATTCCTACGTTTTAAATTTATTCTCGATAATCTCTTTCTATCTATTGGTTATCTTTTTTATGTACAATCTAAATTGGAAATTCATTAAGAGGTTTGCTGTCTCATTCGAGTTGTATTCATTATTATTTGGAATTTTTTTAATAATTGTTAATCCGTTTGTTTTTGATAGATACTTTTTAGTTTTGATTCCGCTTGCAATGTTTTTATTTTTAAGGCTTTCAGATTATAAAATTAATCCAAAAATGATTATAATTTTTATACTACTTGAAGGTTTTATCTCTTTTGATTTTTCATCGGAGTTTATTTCTAGACAAAATAAAATTTGGGAATTAGGTAATTATGCAAGCGAAAAATTTGACGTTGATAAGAATTTGATTCGTGCTGACCATGCGTGGAATAGTTTCCATAATGTTAATCTAAATGATTATGAATACCAGATACTATTTGGTGACGCAGCTTGTAAAAGCTGTAATAATTTAATTATTGGGCCTTTTGAATCTGGTAAGTTTTTAACTAAATCAAAAATAGTTTTGATAAAAAATGAAAAACTATAAAATAATCTTGGCAGCATTTGTAGTGGTTGTGTTTTTTATTACAAGGCTTACTAACCTCAATTCAGTCCCACCTTTTGAAGATAATTTTAGTTGGTTATATAGAATTAATTATTATCCGTGGATTGTTATGACTAACTTAAAAGGCGGTTATATTGAAGGAAAAGATCTGAAGTATGCAGGAACAATTTCGTATCACCCCGGTGTTACGATAATGACTTTTTCAGGTATATCTACCAAAATCGCAAAGAAATATAAATTTAAGACAGATAAAAATTATGAAGAATGTGCTTATATAGATTATAGTTGCCCATATTTGAACTTCGAACTATATTGGGCGAAATTCCCACTTGTTATAATTTCTGGTTTGCTACTTGGATATACAATTTATCTACTTTCGGGAATGTTTGGAATCTTTGGGACTTTTATATGGTCATTAATTATATTATTTGAACCTTTGTCAGTCTACCTATCAAAAGATCTGCATTTGGACTTTATCTTTTTTATGTTTGTGATTGCCTCTGTTGCTAGTTTTTTAGAAAGCGTAAATGTGAATCGTAAATATTTATTTGGATTTGCTGGGGTTTTATTTGGATTTGCTTTACTAACAAGATTTATGGGCATTTTATTTTTACCAGCAATATTTTTTGTTTTCATACTAAATAAAGGAATTAAAACAGGGATTTTACATTATATTAAATTTTTACTAATTGCTTTTGCGACTTTTAGCCTTATGTATCCACCAATGTGGGTGGCTCCAATAGAAACATTAAAACACATATTGATTTCTTCGCGAGGTATCACGGATGATCTTGTTGGTTTCGCCCCATTTTACGCAAGGTACTATAACGGAATTCTATATTATATGGAATTGTTACAAGGAAATTTTTCAATTCCTTTTTGGATAATTGTAATTATAGGTGGATTTTTAGCTGTTTTTATAAAAGATAAACAAAAAAAGAAACACTTATTATCAATATTTCTTGTTTTTATTACATATATGCTATTTGTAAATATTTCAGACAAAAGATATTTAAGATATTTGTTGCCAAGTTTTTTTGGAATCTCTGTGATTGGTTCCGCAGGGATTTCAGATCTAAGGATTTTTAATAATTTGAAGCGTTTTTTCGGCAGTTTTATTCCACGTAAATTTTTGAGCAAGTAACTTTAGATCTTTCATTTTTGGATTTGAAATTACTTCTAAAAACCCTTTTTTTATATCTTCTATGCTATCTGGATCTACATAAACCACCTTATCTTCGCCAATTTCCCTAAAAGCAGGAATATCTGAAACCATTGCAGGAGTTTCGCAAGCAATACTTTCTAAAAGTGGAAGTCCAAAGCCTTCTTCTAGAGAACAACTCACAAAAGCGATCGCTCCGGAAAAAAGTACCGGCAAATCATCATCTGGAACTTGTCCAGTAAAAATAACATTTTCAGATATTCCAAATTGACTTGGAGATTCGATTGACTCTTCGTACATCCAGCCATTTTTGCCTGCGATGACAAGTTTAATGTCCATAAATTTTGGATTTTCTTTAATCATCTTCGCAAATCCCTCAACCATTTTTGGGATATTTTTGCGAGGTTGGATTGTAGATACAAAAAGTAAATACTTAAAATCCCCTAGCTTATATTTCTTTCTCATGGTGGAAATCTCATCTGAACTTCTTTTGTAAAAAGTATGGCTGACGCCTTCATGTATTACCTCGATTTTGTCACTTCTGATATAGAATGATTTTAAAATCGCATCCTTGGTAGCTTGTGATGGAGTAATTATTTTATTAGAAAATTTAAATACCCCATATAGGATTAGTGGATGAATAAAAGATTTTACTGGAGAGTTTATGTACTGCTGATTAGTTCTATATTCAAGTCCATGAATCATGGATACAATCTTAACTTTTGGATTTATGAGAAATGGGATTGAGTGTGTTGATGTAAAAAAAACATCTACTGGATTTGTAAAAAACTCTTTTGATAAAGAAATCTGCATCCACGAAATATATTTTTTAATAATTTTAAATGTGAAATTACTTGGGAATTGCGACGAAAACTCTTTGAATGTCCTTTGATTTACGCCTTCAACTAGATAAATTATGTATGAATTCCCACTATCAATTTTTGAAATTTCTATTAAAAGATTTTTAAGATAGGTGACAGGACCAGTTTTTTCAATTTCGTCAATAAAAAGTACCTGTCCGTTTATGCCAATTCGCATGACAAAATTCTAACACATGAATTAATTGATATTTTCTGTTAAGTTTGCTTAATGGAAAGCGAATTTTTAAAAGAATGCAATTTGTGTAAATCTAAGAAGGTATATCTTTTTGATGAGTATATCGGACTTTATGAGTGCGCGGATTGTCGATATATATTCGACAATCCGCGCCCAACCCTAAAAGAAATCATCAATTACTACTCAAAGTCCTCAAAGTATGATGGATGGCTAGATAATCTGTATACACGGGAATTATTGTGGAAAAGGCGTATTAAAAAAATGCAAAAGAATATAAAAGAAGGAACTCTTCTTGATGTCGGATGTGGAATTGGGCAGTTTTTAGACATCACAAAGCCATTTTATACAGAAGTTTTTGGAACAGAAGTTTCAGGCTCTGCAGTAAAAATCGCAAAAGAAAAATATGGGCTAAATCTCCTGCATGGGACACTTGATGATATTAATTTTAAAGGCAAAAAATTTGACAACATATCAATGTTTCATCTTTTAGAACATGTTAATGATGTAAATGGAACAATCAAAAAGGCAAAAGAACTTTTGAATCCAAACGGAGTTTTAACAATTGCTGTTCCTAACGATATATATAGTTTAAAAAGTATAGTCAAAAAAATAATTGGCAAACCATACTTAAAAAAAATAAAGCTCGACGGAACAATCGACGAAATTCACCTTTCGCATTTCACGCCAAATGGTCTGTCGGGCTTTTTGAAGTCAAAAGGCTTTGAAATTATAGATTTGTCTTTAGACCCATACTACGCAGAGCCGGGGATAAAATTGCTCCGTAGGGATATTTACTACAGAGTTTGCAACCTTATAAACAGAATCTTCAAAACAAACATCTACGACACGATTTGGATTGTTGCGAAAAAGAAAAGGCATTAAATACTTGGGCCTATTCGTGAGGTATCCTAGTTCGCAAACATTTTTACGGTGTTATTTCTGGGATTAGATTTCTTAACCATCCTAAAAAAGTACGCGACCTGGGTTGAACTCTGGTCCTATACCCATCCACATCCCATTTTATAGCTTTAGCTTTTTCGTACTCATCGTCTCCAGGGATTAGCACTTCATCATTTTCGTCCAATCGGACTAAACCCTCATTGAATGCTTCTTTTAATTGTTGAGCTCGCGCAAACTTTTCAGCTCTACTAGTAGGATCATAATCAACATCATTGCCCGTGTTTACATTTTCCAAGTCCTCTGGTGTTATCTCCGTCAAATTTATATCACTCATAACTGTGTCGCAATTATATCATGATTCATATGAAACTCAAATCGCATAAGCTCATTTTTTCAAGGTTGGAATCTGCTACGTTAGAATATATCGACGGAAATATTCTATAGTAATAGAATATTTTATGAACGGACGTTTAATTTGCCCGTTATCAATTCCACCTGTCTATCAACTTTGCTACTCCAGCTATGTTTTTTTGCTAATTCTTTGCGTGCTTTTCGTTTTTGTACGTTGTCTTCTTCTAGTGCAATTTTAATGTTTTTTATGAATTGATGTTCGTTTTCGGTTGAATAGCCGTCAATATCAAATTCTTTTATTGAAGATAGGGTTGTTATTGTGGGGATTCCGGCTGCCATTCCTTCAAAAAATTTGATAGGATGGCAGCCGACTGTATAGTCATTTATGTTATAAGGTATGAAGTGTGCGTCAAAGTGATCAAAGTATGCAGGCGTTTCTTCCCATGGTTTTTGTCCTAAAAAATGAACGTTTTCTAAACTTTTAAGCACCGACAAGTCTAGATTTGGGTCTGAAACTTTTTCTGGCCCTACCATTATAAATTGATATTCTGGATATGTTTTTGCACAGTCTTCAATTAGTTTGATGTTGCTTTTATAGCTATCAATTGCACCGATAAATCCGATTCTTGGATGCCCAATATTTTTCATATCATGTGGTTCTGGTAATTTATTTTTGTGATCATATTTTTCAAATATCACTGCATTTGGCAAGTAGTGAATGTCCTGTCTCCATTTATTTAGGTGCGAAACGATTCCTGGAGCACTTGCAAAAACAAGGTCGCAATTTTCGCAAAGCCATTTTTCTTGGTCGTCAACCCAAGATTTAAGGCTTAGTCTATTTTGATTAAGTTTAATCTTTAACGCATCATCAAATTGTTGAATCAATGAAATTATTGACGGATTAATTTTTGCGCCAGTTATATATTCTGGAAATTCCGAATATATATCAACACAATCATAAATTTTTATATCATGTTTAAAATCTCTTATGAAATCCCTTAAATCTGGGAAATCAAAGTGATAAATATATAAAACTCGTTTTTCATTTTCGGCTTTTAATATCTTAATGGCGCTTTCAATAATATTCTTTTGGGAAATGGTATTTAATTTAGAAAATGGTTTGAAATTTAAAAAATTAATTGGTTTATAGACAATCAAGTTTTCTGACTTTTTATCTATAACTTTTGAAAAGTTCTTAAGTGCTTTAAATCTTAAAGGCGGATCTACAAAAATAACCTTGTGTCCTTTCGCAACAAGTTGATTTGCAACATGCCACTTATTGGTTTTCATTTCAGAATCAAATTGTTGATTAGATAAAATAATAAAAAGCATTAATTGAGGAAATTCTAACATAATCGATACCTTCAAGGACTCGACTAAAAATATGTCCCATAGTATAATATTTGCGTTTCTAAAAGCATACCGCTAATAGAACAGAACATTCAAATAGCATTTCCTATTAAATGATAAACATTAAAGCAATGTCAAATCATAAAATATGGAAATACACACAAAAACTACTGTGAAAATAAAAATTGCACGGCATAAAAGGAGGATAAAACAAAAATCATCTTCTTACTCGTGCAGTTTTTTTAAAAAACATGCCCACTCTCAAGTGGGGAGGAGGAGAAATGAAAGAGCAGGAAAGAAAGAATCATGCCGACATATTGGTTTTAATTGTTATGTCCGCAATCGGATGGGTACTTGTGCTAGCGATTTCTGGGTGGTTTGCATTAACAAATTTAGGATTGGGGACACATTTGTTCGTTCCAGTGACTCCAACGGAAAGAGTGGCAGCTATCCCGACGGATACGACCACTCCAACCGCTGGTCCGACTGTGCCGACTCCGACGCCGGTAGCGATTGTCATTTCGACAGCAACGCCAAGTCCGACTGTAATCACGACACGTACCCCAACTCCCACGGCTACGCCGACACCCGATCCATGCAAGGTCGAGACACAGGATATTATTAATGTCCTGAACTGCTCGCGCCAGTTTGAAATTCTACTTCTGGCAGTTTCACTGTCCAATCTCACCGCAACGTTGCACGGACCAGGCCCTTTCACCGTCTTCGCCCCGTCTGATTCGGCATTTGTCAACCTGTCAGAGGAAACTCTGAATGTATTACTTGCGGACACAGCCCAATTGGCCCTGGTACTCCAATTCCATGTGGTACCCCAGAGCCTGACCCTCGCCGACATCACCAACGGTCTGACTGTTGAGACGCTGATGGGCGAACAGGTTACCTTTTCGGTTTCTAGCGGCAGTGTGACAATCAACGGAGCCAACGTCAGTACGAAAGAGCTACCTGCGAGCAATGGCTCGGTCTTTGTCATCGACTCGGTGCTTCTGCCAGAAGCATCACAGTAGTTTTGTGTTTCTCGGGTCGGGGTCGATTTAGGTAAGCGAATTTTCGCTTTTGTGCTTTTGCACACCTTTTTCGACCTCGACCCCTAGTTTTACTTTTGCTACTATATTTGTGTGACTTCTAATTTATTTTTTTACCTTTTTAGGTTTTACTTATTTGATTTTCATAGAAAATATTTTCGGTTATTGTATAGACTATCGGTTTTATTAAGCCATCAGTTTGGCTTAGAAGCTATGGTGAAAAGCTTATTCAAGCCACTTTTTGGATTCCCAGGTATTTTTTCAAGAATTAATGGCTTTGTTATACGAAGTATTTCGATTGTTCTTTCAATTATTATCGTTTTTGGCGGAGTTATAATTGGAATTCTCGGTTATGTTGCTGTAATCGCAGGAATCCCGTATCTTTTAGTTAACTATTTCTGGATTGGAATTTCGGCTATTTTGCTTCTTGTTTCATATCGAGCTTGTTTTTATTTATTCTTGCCATTAAATCTAATTAAGAATCCATTTGTGATAGATGAGTACTATGGCGCATGCAACCTTGAGTTAAGAATTCTGTTAAATAAACTTGAAAACGGAAATTTTAATGGCTTAATTGAAAAATTCAAAAAGACTGAAGGCATTACTTCATTTATGCAAATATCTGAGATTACGCCAGATGCGGTTTTTAATTATTTGAAACAGAACCAAAACAATTCTAACTCAAAACTATTTATCGAAAAGCTTTTAAGCATAAATTCTCAAATCAAACATAATTCGCTCGTCACCTTAGAGTTGGTATTTGTCAGTTATATTTTACATTTTGTCGATTCAGATGAATTTCTAAACAAATTTGAAATTAATAGTTTGGACATAATTGGTTCACTAGATTATGCAAATTTTCTTAGTGTAAAACCAGTTACTCTTTGGAGCGATGAATATAATCTTCCACCTGCTGGCGGAATTGATAAGTCGTGGGCGGTTGGGTATACGGGGAATCTAAATAAGTTTGGAACGGATTTAACAAAGCTTGCGCTAAAAGGGCTAATGCCAAAGCTTATAGGTAGGCAAAAAGTTAAGGACGAGTTTATAAACATTTTGAGCAAGTCTTCAAAAAATAATGTGCTTCTTATTGGTCAACCTGGTTGTGGAAAAACGACTTTTGTACATGGAATGGCTCGTGAAATTGCGCTTGGAACAAAAATCGACGCCTTAAGGTTTAAAAGGATTATCTCGCTTGATAAAGCTGCACTTCAGTCTGGAACTATTGGTGAAGTCAATTTGCGAATTTCAAACATTGTTAAGGAAATTTTAGCTTCGGGAAATATAATTCTTTTTATTGATGAAATTCATACGGTTGCCGATTCAAGTGCAAATTCGCCTTTATACAACGCACTAGAGCCATATTTAGCTTCTGATAAATTTCAATTAGTAGGAACAACTAATTCAAGAGATTACGAAAAATACATAGCACCAATGGCTTCTTTTGCTAGTGGCTTTGATATTGTTGATATTTTGGAGTCAACAGACCAAGAGACAATTGAGATTATTCAAGAATTGGTGAAAAAGGAGCGTAGCGTGAAATCTTATCCTCTTGTGACCTTTTTAGCAATTTCTCTTTCTGTAAGTCTTTCTAAGAAGTATTTACACCGAAGTGTTTTGCCAAATAAGGCGGTTGAACTTTTCATGCAAGGAGTTTCCAAAGCAAAGCTAGTTGAAAATTTAATTCTTGACCGCAAGTTACTTAAAGATGTGTTTTCTGAAGTTGCCTCAATTCCAACTTCTGCTTTGAATGTTGATGAACGAAATATATTGAAAATGTTGGGCGAGACCCTTCATAAAAGTGTTATTGGCCAGGATTTAGCAATCACCCTAATTGTGAATGCATTAAAAAGATCAAGAACAGGCGTAAG
>Ga0155003_117_pt1 | contig 8481 bp, 6 predicted proteins | sample RifCSPhighO2_01_FD_105971 | JGI IMG/M metagenome (GOLD analysis project Ga0155003, IMG submission 105971) | candidate division WWE3 bacterium RIFCSPHIGHO2_01_FULL_35_17 | reverse complement strand
TTGTTCAGCGATTTTACCTTGATGCAAAATAATTCCAGCCAAAAGTTGAACATCACGATGACGTTCCTTCATTGTCCTTGATGCTACTTCACGAACCAACGCATATGCATCAGGTAAAATCGCATCTAGATAATCTTTAATTTCAGAGTCGGGGAGAGCATTGGATCTTAAATGCTTTTGCCAAATTTCTGTTTGACCCTTTATCTCTTTATCTGAAAACTTTTTATATTTTTCTTCTAAAGAATTTATTGCATCAACAATTTGCTTTATATTTGAAAGCTTATTCTCGTTATTATTTGTGAATCGTCCAATTAACTTAGATAGCATAACTGAAGTAGTGTATCAGGATAACCACTCCTAACAAAATACGATATACAACAAAAACTTTTAGACTTCTATTTCTCAAAAACGACAACAACCACTTAATTGAAATTATTCCTGTAATAAAAGAAGTGGCAAGGCCAATTAGTATAACCTGGATTTGCTCGCTTGATGCTGAAAATAAATCGGGAAGTTTTACTATACTTGCTCCAAGGATTATTGGTGTTGCAAGAAGAAAAGAAAACTTAGCAGCTTTTTCGCGGGTAAGCCCGCGAAAAAGCCCAGTTGAAATACTCATCCCAGACCTTGATGATCCAGGAAATAGTGCCACAATTTGGCTTAAAGAAATTACTAGCGAATCCATAAATCCAATTTCTTTGTCTGATTTATTTGATTCTGAATAGTTGTCAGCGACATACATAAAGATAGAAACAATAATTAACATTAAGGCAACCAAAATAGGGGACCTAAAAAGCTGTTCGACTTGGTTTTCTAACATTACTCCTGCAATTCCAACAGGAATTGAAACAATAACAATTGTAAAAAGGCCCACCGACCCACGTCGTAATTTATTTATGTCGCGGGTTTTTCCGGCAATAAAATCAATGACATCTAATTTCAATGCCTTTATCATGTCAAACCAGTCCCTCCAGAAAAACAATAAAACCGCAATTGCGGTTCCTAAATGTAACGCCACGTCAAAACTTAAGTCCTGCAACTCCCAACCAAATATCGCTGGAATTAGTATTAAGTGACCCGATGAGGAAATTGGTAAAAACTCTGTAATTCCCTGGGTAATTCCAAGCACTATAGACTGTAAGACTGTCATTTTAATCTCCTAGCACTAACGTCGTAATACCTAAATACACCAGCTGCCAAAAGCCCAACTAGAATTCCAGCCAAAACATCTTCTATATAATGCGCACCTGTAACTATTCTAAGTATTCCGACTAATATCGCGGTTGTAGAAATAAGTATCAAGAATTTCGATTTTGTCATACTTCCAAAGTAATTTAATATCTGGAACCACCTACCTTCCCTATTTTGATGTTTTGACAATGTATGACAAGCAAGTAAAACAAAGAACAATGCGTTAAACGCAAGTGCTGCATGAGTAGACGGGAAACTTCCTCCTTCAAGATCTAAAACTGGCCTTGGTTTGTCAAAGAAAAACTTTAAACCTTCCGAGGTTGCAACTGCTAATAGAAGTGAGAAAAAGTAATCTAAAATTCTAGACTTATAATTTAAAAAAATATATAACAAAATTCCAACTAAATGAGCAAGTACAAGAAAATCGGCAAGATAATTTAATGGATTATTCATGTGTAATCAAATCAAATCCTGTATATTTTCGCAAAACTTCGGGAACAACAATTTCACCCTTTTCGTTTTGGTAGTTTTCCATAATTGCAGCAAGTAATCTTGGAGTTGCCACAACTGTATTATTTAATGTATATACATATTTCTTTTCACCTCTTGAATCTACATATTTAATATTTAACCTTCTTGATTGGAAATCATTAAAATACGAATCTGAATGTGTTTCTCTATATTTATTTTGGCCGGCAAACCAAGTTTCCACATCATACTTTCTTCTTTGTCCAGGTCCCATGTCACCAGTACACATCAAAAGCACATGATATGAAAGTCCGAGTCCTTGCAAAATCGATTCTGCAAATCCTAGCATTTTGTCGTGCCACTCGCGCGATAAATTTTCATCTGCTGGAATCAAAACAACTTGTTCAATTTTATTAAAGTAGTGAACTCTAAAAACCCCTTTTGTATCTTTGCCATGACTTCCAACTTCGCGTCTAAAACATGGAGACTGTCCGACAAATTTAACAGGCAAATCAGTCTCTTTTAGTACTTCGCCAGAATAGTATGCAGTCAAAGAAACTTCTGCTGTTCCAATTAGTGCTTGATCGTCTTGAGTTTTATAATGATCTTCTTTTCCCCACGGAAAATATCCAGTTCCAATTAATGCATCATCATTCACCATGACAGGAACGCTCATCGGCGTAAAACCATTTTCAATCATAAAATCTAATGCATATCTTAAAATTGCTTGCTCTAAAACCATGCCTTTACCTTTTAAAAAGTAAGCTCTAAAGCCACCAATTTTTGATCCTCTTTTCACATCGATAATGTCTAAAGCCTCACCAAGATCTAAATGATCTTTTGGCATAAATGAAAATTTTGGGATCTCCCCAACTTTTTTGATTTCAACATTTCCTTCTTCACCTTCACCGTAAGGAACATCACTTGCAGGGACATTTGGAATCCAAAGCATGAGCTCATTGAATTTTTCTTTTAAAGAAATGACCTTATCACTTAAGTGTTTTATATCTCCCTTGATAACTTTTGCTTTGGCCACCTCTATAAGTTTGCTCTCACCTTCAAGTTTAAATACATTCTCCGAGAGTCTGTTTAGTTGGAATCTCTTTTCATCAAGTAAGGAGGATTCAACACGAAAAGCCTCATCAATTTTTAGAAGTTCATCAATGTCAACAGTTCCAACAAGCTGCTTATCATTTATGGCTTTCTTAACAATCTCGGGATTTTCTCTTATAAATTTGATGTCTAACATAAGGGTAGCCCTTTTTTAAAATTAAAGACCTAATTTGTCACAGTTTTCTTGCATTGATTTTAACACTATTTCTATGAATTGATCTAAGCTTATATCAAGTTTTTCTTGACACTGCTCAATTTGAGATCTTTCAACACCACTCGCAAAAGCTTTTTGCTTCCATTTCTTTTTTACAGTTTCTAAAGAAACTTCGCTTAATTTTCCGCCCTTTACTAAAGCGCAAGCAACTATAAAACCAGTTAATTCATCGCAACATTCCAATGCCCACTCCATTTGAGTAGTAGGTTCACGAAGCCCAGTAATCTTATTATTATGTGACATTACTGCCAAATAAATCGGGTTGTTTTCGGACATTTTAGACTCTTTCAGCCATTCCAAAAGCAAAACCGTGTGCTTTGCGGCGTCCGCTTTTGTAATTTCATAGTCGGCATCGTGAATAATTCCTAAAACATGCCACATTTCAAAATCCTCGGCCGGAGTTTTTCCAACTTCACTCAAATACTCATGCAAACCTTTCATCGCAAAACCAACAGCATAACAATGCCTTCTTAAATTTTGATTTTGCATACTCTTGTGTAAAAGATCGAGGGCTTGTTGTTTATTCATTTTCAATTTACTAAAACAATTTTGCTAATTGTTCCGCCACAAAACTTCTGTATGTATTCTGCACCTTTTTTAAGAGCAGACATTACATCATCTTCACTAATACCTACTCCACCATCTGCAAATAAGATCACATTTTTTGTTTTTTCAGTAATTTTTGTTTTATCTATATCTCTATAATTAAGGTCAAGTGTTATTGGGCCGTTTGAATCTGCGTAAATCACTTGACCTTCTCTTGTTGTTGTAACATCATCGTCGCCGAGCAATTTCATTTTCTCTCCATCTTTTGAATATCTAAGCACAACTGGTTCTGAAATTTGATCGAAATCAAATCCACCAAGTCCTATATGGGACTCTAAAACGGCAAGATTATATGCATCAACTGCTGTATTTATATTATAAATTCCTTTTCCCTGAATCACTCGTCTTAAAAGCGCTTCGGGGGATGGTCTTTTACTATGAAAGTCAGTTCCTGACTTTCTAAACAAATCCCGATATGAAACAAGTGAAGGAATATTTGAAATCTCATCCATTAAAATCTTTGATGATCTGTCAACAACAGACTTTTTAAATTCTTCTAAATCCTTATTAGACTTTTTAATATCAACGCCAGAAATCGTAGTATAAGCAAATGAAATATCCGGGAAATCGGATTTAATCTCATTGGAAATTAAATAGTCATTAACACCATTTTTTCCAACAACTTTTGTTCCAATCTCTTCCTTCATTCCATAAATCCTTCTTGTTTCTGCGGATATCTCATGTTTCATGGTCGGAAATATAACGCCTTCTTTTGCGCTAATGTTTTCTAAAAACCAAAATAGTCTTTCACTATGTCCCCAACCAAACGTTGGGGGCATGCCGTATTCAAGCATTTCGACGTAATCTATGTCCATCATCTGGGCTTCTTTATCTCCAGATTTTCTTAATTTTTCTTGTTCTGCAAATCTTTCATACTGATCAATTGCATCTGTTATTTCGCTCCAACCATTGCCAAGTTCGCTCCCAGCAATTATCGGCTGAAATCTATTTACCATTAAGGGATTTAATTTGTCTGGTTTTTGAAGTGGGGATAAGTATTTCGGATGGTTTATTAAAAATGCCGGCCCTTTAACATCTTTTCGCACGAGCTTCCATAAATTATCAACACCTCTTGGTATATTAATTTTAAAATCAACATTTTTTATATATTTTCTAACTTTTTCCTCGACTTCAGCTTGGGTGATATTATAAACATCTTCAATATCAAACTTTTCTTTAAAGACTTTTTTAAAATCTAATATTTCCCATTTTTCGTTAAACTTGATATCTTTAAAACCTCTAATATCAAAGCTAGTTTTGCCCGGATAGACTTGACCAATCACATAGTTAATTAAGTCTTGTATAAACTTCATTCCATCTTCCCAATCGGCGTATGCCCAATAAAATTCCATTGCCATGTGTTCTGGCAAATGTTCATCGCTTAGACCTTCATTTCGAAATCTTGGACCAATCTCATAGATTTTTTCGTACCCCGCGCCGATTAATTTTTTTAGCGGTAATTCTTGTGAGATTCTTAGATAAAAATCTTCGTCAATCGCATTCATATGAGTTATAAAAGGAGTTGCATCGCCTCCGCCTATTACACTTTCCAAAACAGGGATATTCATTTCTAAAAACCCGTTTTGCCTAAAAAAATCACGGTGGGCTTCCCAAAATTTTGCTCTGCGAATAAATCTATCAAAAACATCTTGGTGAATATTTGTGTCTAAATATCTTTTTCGATATCGCACTTCTTTGTCTTTTAGCTCTTGCGGAATAGCCCTTAACGCCTTTGTTAATACACGAAAATAGCTTGGGACAATAGAAATTTCTCCTCTTGGAGTCTTTGTAACTATACCCTTTATTTCAACAAAATCAGAAACATCTATAAGTTCAGTAACTTCACTGAAAGATAGTTCACTGTTTTCTCTATTTGGATTTTCTTCTAAGTCTGATTCTTTTAGATAAACTTGCAACTTACCACTTTGATCTTTTATATCAATAAAAATCAACTTGCCGTGATGCCTGATACTAAGCACACGTCCAGCAACTATAACCTTTTTAGAATCAAAATTTTCAAACGAGTCAATAACATCCGAAATCACATTTGTTCTATTTGACTTTGCTGGATAAGGATCAACACCAAGTTTGCGAAGTTTATTCAACTTGTCAATTCGAATCTGCCTTAACTGTTCAATTGGAAGTTGGGTTGTTACCTCTTGCATATATGCGAAATTTTAACACGTTATAAAATTAGGTGTAAGAGAATTGTTGAATAATTGGATGTTCTCTTACATTTACTACCCTGTCTTGTAAATTAGGTGTTGGATAAGGATCTTTGTATAATTCATCACGAAGTTCAACTGCGATTGACTCCATTGTACTATCAAAGATTTCCCAATTCACAGAATTAATCTGTCCATCATCAATCATCGAAAAAGCTTTATTATCTAAAAGTCTCTTAAGCATAAATGCATACCCAGGAGTGTATACGCCTAGGGTATTAGCAGCAACCGTCATTACAATCTTAGATAACAAATAAATTCGGGCATCAAGTAAATCATCAAGTGAAAGCTTATTAATACCATGCAAGTAAACCAAAGAAGTAAATCCAGCTGTAGTAGCCAAACATTCTTGCATTGGCTTATCCGAACCTAATATCTTTCCTGTCACAACTGCCTCCGATGTTTCGTGTGCCATTAAATCCACATGTTGCCCGTTAACAAACCTATCGTAACGATTATTAGTATCAAACCCATTCGATTTCCAAAAACTATCAGTAAATAACATTTCTCCACAGGCCAATGCTTTTTCAATTTTTTCTGGAACTACATTTGTATACTTCCGAATAACTACGCATTTGTTACCACTACCATCTGGACTATCACTAACATGACTACTTCCTGATGGTGTTTGACCAAATATATCTCGCCTTGCTCCCTGTGAACCGCCAAGTACAAGCAAATTCTCGTCTACTACAACTACAGAAAAATTGTCGTCAACATTAAAAAATTTCTTTAAATAATCAATAAAACCAGAAGGAATTTCGTAACGCTTAACAAGCTCGCCAATTGCGAAAATAGCATCACATCGGTCTGAATTTGGATCTTGTATCCAATATTTATAACCAAACATAGCAAGCGCAAAACGAACGACAGTTACAGGAAGATTCATCGCAGAAACCAACTGGTAATACGTTTTTTCAACATCACTGTCTGGCCCTGTTATATATGGCAAATTATATACCATCTGTTCATAATAACGTTTTAAAAGAGGGTCTGTTTGAGAGTCAGAAAGATCAAATAATAACTCGCCAAGTCTCAATAGAGTATTATAAACTTCGGGGACACCAACAAATTCAGCGTGCCTTAAGCCTTCATATATGGGATCTCGATTAAGCTCATCTATTTTATTTGCCAATGCAGTAAACGCATTAAGCGAATTAAATTCAGCTTCATAACTTAAAGGAGCTACATCACCCATAATATTAAATCATCAAATCGGCAGATGATCATTCAAAATATTTTTATTTATTAGTCCCTGTCTGGGCTACTTTTGTATATCATTTTTTAAAAACTATTTTACCTAGTGTTTCTGATAATTTATCTAACTCCTCATTCGATGAATAAGTTAAGAAAAGGTTTTCGACTGCTTCTTTATCTCTCGATATTAAATAAGTATGCAGGTTTTTATTTAAAATATCAACATATGCATAAACAGCATTTAAGTCTATCTCGATTCTATTAGTCTTTGTTATCTTCAATGCACCTTTTTCTATAAGAAGATTTAATATCACTTTGTATGAATCGCTGAACAATCGTAAACCACTAGAAGTAGATTTTCCATAAATCCAACCGCGTAGTGCACCTGCTAAAAATTCAATAATTAAATATTTATAATCTTCGGCTGAAAACACACCTTTCAAAACCTGATGCGAAGCGATTTTTATTGATGCCATACTAGCATTCAATTCTGTAAACGAATCTTCTATACCTCCGAAATTCCCATAGTCTTCAGGATGCTCTTGTCTTGACACGGTTTCACAAATCTCATGTAACGTACAAACTCGAATAGCGGCAATATCATAATTACCAGCCAAATCAGAATCAGATAATATAAAAATCTCGGAAATAATTTGCGAAATAATCTTTTGCTTTAATGCAATGTTATTTGTATATATTAGTATTTTGCTTCCATTGCCTATTTGTGACATATCCTTAGGATAATCACTTGTTCGTGGCGTTAAGTCGGCATGCCAGCCAGACGCAGCGATAATTTTGTCCACCCTAACTATCAAATTCTTTTCTGAAGGTAGCTTTTTTCTCTTACCTGTTCTTGAAATATCTGCCAAAGCATACGCCAAGTCAATGTATTCGCCGATATTATTTGAATCAACATCATCTGTAATTCTTAAATTAGCCTGAAATGCTTTTTTTACACCAAAAAGCTTGTCTTGGTATGTTTCTATTGGCCCAAATTTGATATCAACTTTTACTTTCCAATCAATTTTTAACCAAATCTTTTCACTTTCTTCATAGTTATCATTTTTCAAATCCAAAGATATCTGTTTAAGATAGGCTGAATAAAGGTCAAAACCATTTGCTTTGTAAACTTCGGAAACCTCTTCTACGATCTTGCACATTTGGGCAATTTCGTCTTTAAATTTGACAGAATACTTTATACCAACAAGTTCGCCGTTACTGCCAATTTCTACCATTGTATATGGAGAAAGTATTTCGGGGTTAGTTTTTGAGGCAGATTCTATTTGCTCTTTTGGCACATCACATGGGTAAAAGTTTCCGCCTGCACAACTAGCGTTCTTTTGTTTTGCATATATTAACCCGCAAATTTTTACAGCTTCTTTAAGAATCCCGATTACTTGTCTTTCCCAACCTTTTAATTTACTTAAACCTACGTCGTTGTACTCCGTGTAATAATTCATAAACTTA
>Ga0155003_127_pt1 | contig 8791 bp, 9 predicted proteins | sample RifCSPhighO2_01_FD_105971 | JGI IMG/M metagenome (GOLD analysis project Ga0155003, IMG submission 105971) | candidate division WWE3 bacterium RIFCSPHIGHO2_01_FULL_35_17 | reverse complement strand
CCGCTTCGCGCGCGCGCGCCGCAAGAATACTTTTTCCAATAATTCCTTCTGCATCGTGAGGATTTTCTTCGAAGAATTGGTCTAAACTTTCTTTTGCTATTATTTCAACAACTGTTCTTGCTTCTGAAGTGCCTAATTTTGATTTTGTTTGGCCTTCAAATTGAATTTTATTTGATGGAATCTTTACTGATATTCCAACATTTATGCCTTCTCTTGTGTCGTCTCCTGATAATTTTTCCTTATCTTTAAATAGATTATTTTTCTTTGCGTAGTCATTAATTGCTTTTGTAAGAGCGCTTCTGAATCCAGTTAGATGTGTCCCCCCTTCTGGTGTTCTAATGTTGTTTGCAAAACATAATTCATTTACTGCAAATGAGTCTGTATATTGGAAAGCTATCTCAACATCAATTTCATCAATTTCCTTGTGTGTATAAAAAATATTTGGGTGCATTACATTTTTGTGTCTATTTACTGAACTTATTAAAGCGCGAAGACCGCCTTCAAAATAAAAGGTTTCGATTGTATCATTCCTTTTATCAATGAATTTAAATTTTAGGCCAGAAGTTAAATACGCGAATGTTCTAATTTGTTGTCGTATTATTTTGTAGTCGAATTCAATTGTTTCAAAAATGCTTCCGTCTGGTTTGTAAAATGTTGTTGTGCCTCTTTCTAATGATGATATTGATTCTTTCGGTAATGTTGATTTGCTAAGAGTTGTTTCGACTAGCTCTGTTTTTTTTATACCTTTTTCATATTTTTGAAAATAGAGTTTGCCGTCTTTTCTTACTTCGACTAGACATTCTGTTGAAAGTGCATTAACAATTGAAGCTCCTACTCCGTGAAGACCGCCTGATACTTTGTAGCCTGTTCCTCCAAATTTTCCGCCTGCGTGAAGTTTTGTCATGACAAGTTCAAGTGCTGAAACCCCATAACCTTGTTTTATACCAATAGGAATTCCTCTTCCATCATCACTTACGATAATGGAATTATCATTTTGAATTGTTATAACAATATTTTTTGCATATCCTGCCATTGCCTCGTCAACAGAGTTATCAATTATTTCTTTAGTCGTTTGATGAAGGCCACGAATGTCAGTTGATCCGATATACATACCAGGTCTTACGCGAACTGGTTCTAGCCCTTCTAGAACTTCAATATTTGATTCATTGTATTGAGATGTTTCTTTTATATCTGATGCCATAATTTCGTTAATTCTACCATAGAAAGAGGGCCAGGCTTGGATGCTAAAATTGGACGCTTCGCTAGCAATTCTTTCAGAATTGTGATGTTAATTGATAAATAGGCATGATAACAGAGATAATCAAAACGCCAACCATTACTCCAAGCATAAGCATTATTAAAGGCTCCATTGCCGTAGATAAGTTTTTGACGACTTTGTCAACTTCCCCTTCATAATATTTGGCAAGACCATTTAACCTTTCGCCAACAGTTCCTGTTTCTTCACCGACAACAAGCATTTGTGCAACCATTTGTGGATATATTTTTTCCTTATCAATTGATTGCGATAAAGGAAGTCCGTGTTTTACATCATCAATAAATCGATCAATAGAGTCTCTAAAAAGTCTATTTTTCATTGAATTTTTTGAAATTGCTAGGGCTTCTATAATTGGAACCCCTGCTTCATCAAGAAGCCCAAGCGTTCTTGTTAGTTCAACAATTGTGGATTGTCTAATTATTTCACCAAATATCGGAAGTTTTAAGCCAACTGTGGAAAAAATTATTTCACCTTCGTTTGTTGTGGCAAATATTCTTATACCAGTAATCGTAGCCAAAATTAACGCAATGGCTATCCACCAATAACCTACTAAGAAATCAGATAGTGAAATTAGTGCCTTTGTCATGAATGGCAAATCAATGTCGAACGAATCGTATATTGCAGACATTTTCGGTATAACAAAAACAACAATTAAAAAGAAAACCATAACCATTGTGGTTGTAATAATTGCAGGGTAAATCATTGCACCTTTAACACGGCTCCCAAACTCCCTTTGTTTTTCAAGTGTATCTGCAAGACGTCTCATAACTTCATCTACTTTTCCAGTGGCTTCTCCTGCCCTTAACAAACTTATATAGCTTGCAGAAAAAACAGTGCCTTGATTTTGTATTGCTTTTGAAAGTGGAGCTCCTGATTCAACATCATTTAGTACAGCTTGAAGAATCTGCCCCATTTTATGGTTTTTTGTTTGTGATGAAAGTATCTCAAGAGATTTTGTTATTGGAAGCCCTGCATTAAGCATACTTGCCATTTGATCGGTGAATTTAACCTTTTCGGAAAGTGAAACTCCTTCAAGGAAAGATACTATATTAAACCTTTCTGATTTCTCTTTTATAGGCTGTAATGAATAAACAAAAAGCCCAGATGATCTAAGTTTGGAAATGGCAGAACTTTTGTTTGGAGCGTCGATAGTGCCTTTGCTTTCTTGTATTCCGTCATTTAGCTTTGCCTTGTATATAAATTTCATTTTGGCAATTGAGCTTTTGTATACCGAATTACTTCATCTGTATTTGACGTTTTTGTAAGTGCATCTTCTAAGTTAATTTTTCCACTGGAGACAAGTTCGGCTAAGGACTTTTCCATTGTTATCATGCCAAGGTCTCCGCTTGTGTTAATTAAGTTATGCAAAAAGTGTGATTTTCCTTCTCTTATTGTGTTTCTTACTGCTGAATTTGCGATCATAATTTCAACAGCTGGATATCTTTTGCTTGAATCAACTCCGCGTACCAATGTTTGATTTATTATTCCTTCGACAACAGATGCTAACTGCATTCTAACTTGTGATTGTTGTTGCTCTGGGAACATTCCAACAACTCTATCTACGGTTTGTACAGATGAATATGAATGTAAACAGGTTATAACGAGGTGTCCCATTTCGGCTGCTGTTATAGCAAGTAACATTGTTTCTGTATCTTGAATTTCGCCTATAAAAATGACGTCGGCACTTTCTCGTAAAGCCGCCTTAAGCGCTTTTGCCCAACTTAACGTGTCAACGTATAGTTCGCGTTGATGAATTAAGGATTTATCTGATTCAAAAATATATTCGATTGGATCTTCTATTGTTACAATGTGTACGCTTCGGTTTTGATTAATCCAATTTATCATCGCAGCCGTTGTAGAGGATTTTCCCATACCAGATGCACCGGATATAATAATAAGACCTTGTGGAAGTTTGCAGAATTCATACAAAATATGTGGCATATTAAGTTCATCAAGTGTTGGAATGTGTTCGGGAATAAGTTTAATAGCAACTGCTATTTGCCCTTTTTCGAAGTATGCATTTATTCTAAATCTAGATTTAGAATCCATTTCATAAAGTGAATTTAATTCTCTTTCTTCGTATAAAATCGAAATTTGCTCTTCATTGAATAACTGACTGACTAAATATGTTGTTTCTTCTTTATCTAAAACATTAAATCCTTGAAGCGGTGTAAGCGCTCCTGATATTTGTGCGGTCGGCGGAAGACCTGCACTTATGTGCAGGTCTTCCGCCTTCACCTGAATCATTTTTGTTAAAAGTTCGTCAATTAAATATTCTTTGGCCATGTATTTTCCTTTCTTTATTCATCTGCAACTGTATGTACTTCTCCGATTGTCGTTATTCCCCATAATGATTTAAGATATCCATCTTGAACAAGTGTTATCATTCCCTTTTCTACTGCACTTTTCTCGATTTCATCTGTTGGGACATTTTTTTCCGCAAGTTTTTGAATATCATTATCAACTTCTAAAACCTCATATATTCCAATTCTTCCTTTATATCCAGTTTGATTACATTTTTCACAGCCTTTACCTTTGTAAAGTTTAATACTGTTTATATCTATTTCTTTTGGTTGCAATTCTTGAGATTTTGGAGTAGTAATCGGTTCATCGTCAGTTTCGGCATCTTCAAATGGATTGTGGTTTAATCCAATCCTTATAAGTTTTTCACCAAGCACGCGTTTTATATCGTTTCTCATTTCTTCATCTGGGTCATATGCTTCCTTGCAACTTTCACATATTTTTCGAACTAGCCTTTGTGCTAAAACTGCGTTGATTGTTGATGCCAAAAAGAAGCTTTCTATTCCCATATCTGTAAGTCTTGGAATTGCTCCGCTTGCTGAATTTGTATGCAAGGTTGCCAAAACAAGGTGGCCTGTTAATGCTGCCTGAATTGCTAATCTTGCAGTTTCGCTGTCTCTAATTTCTCCAACCATTATTATGTTTGGATCTTGTCTTAAAATGGACCTTAATCCATTTGCAAATGTTAGGTCAGCTTTTATGTTTATTTGAACTTGGTTTACGCCTGGTATATTTATTTCGACTGGATCTTCAAGTGTAATTATATTAACTTTTACTGAATTTACTTTATATAACGCGGTTGCGAGTGTAACTGTTTTTCCTGAACCTGTAGGTCCTGTTACTAAAATTATTCCCGTTGTTTGTCTAAGTGCTTTGTTAAAAATGCTGTGAGCATTTCCCCATATTCCTAAGCCTTTTAATGTATATACAGCTTTCTGGTCTTTTAAAAGACGTATAACAACTTTTTCACCAAATATTGTTGGAAGTGTTGAAACACGAAGGTCTGTACGAGATTCTCCGAATATGACTCTAAATTTTCCATCGAGTGGTTTTCGTCTTTCATCTATTGGCATGTTGGCCAGAATTTTAATTCTTGCGACAACCGAATTATGGATTTCTTTAGGAAGTGGGAATTTTTCTTGCAAAATACCGTCGATTCTGTACCTTATCCTTGTTCCGGTTTCGAAGGGTTCTATGTGAATGTCTGATGCGCCTGATTTAACTGCGTATTCTAAAACAACGCTAACAATTTGAGCAACAGGAGAAACTTTAATTATCTGTTTTGCCTGATCTATATTTTGCAAGCTTTCTGTCATCTTTTTAGTTGAAGTTTCTGTTGCTTGCTCGATTGCTATATTTACATCTTTTCCAAGACTTTTGCTGTATTCTCTATCAATTGCTCCGAGAATTGAATTTTTTGTACTAGCATAAGGTTTTACTTTGAGTTTTAAGCTTCTTTCTAAAAATTGAATAATTAATAGATCACCCGGATCTGCCATTGCAATATCAATTGTATTTTCATCCCTTTCAATTGGAATAATTGTGTATTTACGAGCCATTTCTTCTGGAATTGATTGAACGGTTTCAGGGAGTATTGAAAGTCCTAAAGGATCAACAAATGGAATACCTTGAAGTTTTGATTCCTCCATGGCAAATTGGGTTTCGTCTAGGTATTGATTTTCGAGAATTATTTGTTTGATTGATTTGTCAGAACGAAGTTTTTCGTTTTTAATTTCTTCGTATTGTCGCTCGCTAATTAAGCCGTCAGCAAGCAATAAGTCTTCAATCGTTTGGGCAGTATTTGTCGACATAATCTCTGGTTTCAGTATATCATAGAGATTACTTATGCAAACGATAATTATCACAAGCGAGAATAGGGAATCCGCTAACTCTTATCTTTTAAAGAATTACAAAATGTCTGAAATCGATGGTAATTCAATGGTTGTTGAATCAGAGAGTGGAAAAAAGATATCAATTGCGCCCAGTCAATTCAAAACAAAAAGTCGTAGTAATTAAAGATGCGCAAATAATGACAGTTGAAGCTCAAAATTCCTTACTCAAATTAATAGAGGAGCCACCAAGTTATTTACAAATTATTTTGACAGTCAATAATCCAAAAAATTTGCTCGACACAATTTTGTCTAGGTGCATAGTAATTAGGGCCGAAAAAATTAAAGCGGACTTCCCTTCTTCGGATTTCGACGATGCTTTTAAAGAATTTATTGAGGTTATAAATATGTCTATTGGTGAACGTTTTGATTGGTTTTCAAGCAACCAGATGAAGTTTAAGGATAGAAGTTTTGCTGTTGAGTTTTTGTCCCGGTGGGAATTGTTTCTGCGACATTTTTTAGTTGCTTCTGTTGGAGTCTCTTACGCCTTGCCTTTGGATTTTCCCAAAAAGCTTTCTACGAAGGAATGGCAAGAAAATTTGGTTTACCTAAAAGAAGTCATTGAGAAAATTCGTGTAAATAATGCAAATATATCAATGGGTATTGAAAGCTTTTTAATTAATTTGCCAGTTTTTTCAGAGACGTCAGATTTAAAATGATATACTGCGAATATGGTATATAAAGCAAAGCTTTTTCGAGCGCTTACTCTTATAGAGGTTAGCATTGTTATCGGGATTTTAGCTATATTATCCGGAGTTATCATCGTTACATTAAAGCCAAAAGAGCAAACAGGAAAGGCTTCTGATGGAACAAAAAAAACAGATAGCGCAGCCCTTTTATCCGCCGTAAATAGATACTTTGTTTCGTATAATGGTGTTTACCCGTGGGCTTCTGTTTCGAATTGCAGTGCGCCTTCTAGTAATGGGACTTCGACTGTTTCATCTTGCTGGCTGAATCGTTTGGTTTCTGTTGGTGAAGTTGATTCGAGTTTTGCAAATGGAAGCAATATTTCTTCATTTATTGTGACTTTAGATGCATCAAGTGTTGTTCATATTTGTTTTGTTCCTGCGTCGCAGGCTTTTTTATCTCAAGCCTATCAGAATTCAAGTGGAGCTAGTGCAACTCCAGGCACACATATTTGCGTGCCAGAATGATTAGAAATTTTTAATCAAAAGTTTAACATTTTCCGCTTGATATCAGCGAAATTCTGTGGTTGAATACTTGTATGAAAAGTCCAGAAGTTGTTCTTTTGACAACTGAATATCTAGATGAAAAACTATCAGCCTTAATTGGTTATATGGATGTACGATTTGAGAAAATAGAATCCCGTTTGGATAAAATTGAAGTAAGGTTAGATAATCATGATATACGTTTTACGCAAATTGATGAGCGTTTTAACCAGATAGATAAACATTTAGTCAGTATCGACGAAAAGTTAGATAGTCATGAAAATCGTTTCGACCAGATTGATAAACACTTAGTCAGTATCGACGAAAAGTTAGACAGCCACGAAGAAAGATTTGATAGGCTAGAAAAGCATATTGATTTTAAATTTGATTTTTTCAAAGAAGACATTGTTAGAAGTCTTGAACCGATGTTTGCAGATATGAGGATTGACCTTTTAGGATATAAAGATTCCATGGTTTCTAGAACAATGAATGTTGAGATTGAGCAAGTTGCGTCAACGAGTATTGTAAAAAGAAATCAGGATCTACTTTGTGATCACGAAGTACGAATTAAAAAATTGGAAGCTTCAAGATAAATGGTTCTAATTATATTTTTTATTTCGTTTTTCATTTTTCTTTTTGTCGGATCGTTTTTAAACGTAGTTATTGAACGTGTTTATAGAGGTGAGCAATTTATTCGCGGAAGATCGTATTGTGTTTCGTGTAAGCATGAATTATCTGTGATAGATCTTATTCCAGTTCTTTCGTTTTTATTTTTAAAAGGAAAATGCAGATATTGCAAAAAAAATATTCCGCCAATACATATTGTTATAGAACTTTTTACAGCAATATGTGCAGGATTTATTTTTGCAAGTTACCCATTTACTCAAGCTTTGTTTTTTAGTCTGATCTTGGTGATTTTGGTTTTGATCTTTTTTACTGATTTAATGTACTACGTTATTCCAGATATATACCTTTATATCCTTTTTGGACTGTGTGTAATTGGGGCTGCCCTTTTATACTTCCCGATTTGGGATCATGTCAGGGCAGCCCTATTTACTTCTGCCTTTTTTGGCCTTTTATACTTAGGTTCAAAAGGGAAAGCTATGGGTGAAGGTGACATTTACTTATCTGGAATTTTAGCTCTTTTTTTAGGTCCAACATTATCTTTAGTTATGCTTTTTATCTCCTTCTTGACAGGAGCAATTGTCGGCGTAATACTCGTTATAAGGGGAAGGAAGCGGATAACGCAAGCTATACCGTTTGGGCCTTTTCTAATATTTGGGTTTACGATTAGTTATTTAGTTGGTTTTAATTTAATTAATTTGTATCTGGGATTGTTATGATAAATAGCCTTCCTCGATAAAAAATACGAAGAATGAATACATTTCCTGTCCGCTTCGGAAGAAAAGGGTTTACCCTTATCGAGTTACTTATAGTTATCGTTATCATCGGAATTTTAGCCGGTGTGGTCTTGGTTGCAATTAATCCAGCAAAACAGCAACAAAGAGCAAGTGAAAGTGTTTTAAGAACAAATGTTGAGAAAGGTTGTCTTGCATTAAATGCATGTGGAGTAACTACTTCAGATGCTACAAAATGCGATGATGCAGCGGCAGAAATTGGATATCTTACGCCAACTGCCCCAACTGGTGCGAATTATTACGTAAATGGTGCAGACGCAACAGCTCTTGCAGCCATTGCTGGTGATGCTCCTGCTACTAACGCAGCATCTGCTGTTAGACTCGTTGGGGTTTTAGGAACGTGCAAATTCTATTGTTCTATGGCTCCTAGCACAACAACCGCTGTGAACATAGCAATAGTTCCAACTGCCACTTGCCTAATTGACTGATCTGTTTGTTTTATTTAATTGTTTGGCTCGAAAGGGCGACGCTTTCGCGTCGCCCTTTTTTGTTTTTCTGATGTTTGCTCACGACAGGCATGTGAATCTACATTCGTGTACGATTTTGTTAAATGTTATTATTTAATATGGGTATGAGTGTTTTGAATTTTCAGTTCGATATGAAAATTAGCTACAAAGACAAAATAAGAAAAATATTTGACAAGACCAAAAGCGTTTTATGTCCAGCATTTGATAATGGTGAAATAATATTCAATGCAAAAGGGATAAACCATTTAATTTTTAAAGGGAATAGAAGCCA
>Ga0155003_111_pt1 | contig 8839 bp, 7 predicted proteins | sample RifCSPhighO2_01_FD_105971 | JGI IMG/M metagenome (GOLD analysis project Ga0155003, IMG submission 105971) | candidate division WWE3 bacterium RIFCSPHIGHO2_01_FULL_35_17 | reverse complement strand
AGTGGTTTTCACTTGATCAAGGTTTTCTTGGAAATATTTTTCATCTAAAAGTTTGCCGTTTTCAACCATATTGTTCGGAATACTCATATCAAGCCATAGAAAAGTACGGAATAATAAAAGGTTCGTTCATGGGAATTTATAGAATATTAAGGTGTAATCCGTTTTCAAAAGGTGGTCTTGATCCTGTACAATAAATCATTATGAATATTCTTATGGAAAGTTGGAATTTATTTTTATATCTTCCCTTACTAAATTTACTAATAGCTTTTTATCACTTACTTTTCAACAACCTCGGACTTGCGATTATCGCAATTACCGTATTGATAAAAATTGTTACATACCCACTTACAAAGCCTTCAATAATTGCAGCTCAAAAGCAAAAGGAACTACAGCCACAAATTGAAAAATTAAAATTAAAATATAAAAACAAACAAGAATTTGCCCAAAAGCAAATGGAGCTATTTAAGCAAAATGGCATAAATCCTGTTGCTGGATGTTTGCCACAGATTATTCAATTTATTGTGGTTATCGCGCTGTATCGAGCGTTTACAGATATTCTTAACTCGAATGGAGTTTTGATAAGTGAAATAAATAGTCTTTTATATAACTTTGATTATTTGAAATTTGCAAATGAGGCTGTTCTTAACACGAATTTTTTATATCTAAATTTAGCAAAGGCCGATCAATATTACATAACGCCGATATTATCAGCGGCTTCACAATTCCTTTTGTCGAAATATATGATGAAAGGAACTAAGAAATTAGAAAAAGTTGTTAAGGATACCCCTGACAAGAAAGACGATTTTATGTATAATATGCAAGAACAAATGATGTATATGATGCCGATAATGACTTTGGTTATAGGCATAAGTCTTCCGTCAGGTTTGGTTTTATATTGGTTTGTTTCAACCCTGCTCGCTGTTTTTCAGTACATGATTCTTAATAAAAATAAAAATGGATCAAAGTGATATTAAAAATAAAATAAATGAGAAGCTAGGTAGCATGCTTGATTTGCTTGGAATAAAATACGAACTCGAATTTGTCAAAGAGGAATCTGACTCAATTAAATTAGAAATAAAAACAGAACAGTCCAATTTATTAATTGGATACCACGGGGAAACACTAAGTTCACTACAACACATATTGAATGTTATGTTATTTAAAGAATTTGGTGAACAAACCAGAGTTGTTATCGACATATCAGGTTACAGACAAGAAAGAGAAAGAAAACTTATTGAACTTGCAATAAGCGCTTCCGACAAAGCCAGATTTATCAATAAATCTGTTGCTTTGTATCCGATGAATAGCTATGAAAGAAAAATAGTTCACGAAAAAATTTCCACGCTCGATGGTGTTTCTTCGATATCAGAAGGCGAAGGCTACAATCGAAGGGTAATCATAGTCCCACAAAGTAGTTCCTCATCATAAAATGAAATTTACAGTTATTAGAGAAAATCTATCAAACGCTTTAAACGTAGTAAGCAAGGCAGTGAACCAAAGAAGTCCTTTGCCTATACTTTCAAATATTTTAATAAAAACGGAAAAAGGAATGGTTCAACTTTTTGCGTCGGATTTGCAAATGAGCATTTCTGCAAAAGTTGGGGCCAAAATTGATGAGCCTGGGGAAATTACAGTTCCTGCAAAAATCCTATTGGAATTCGTAAATCAAGTAAATTCCGACAAAATTGATTTTTCCTTAAATGGCTCGATCTTAAAATTAGCAACAGATAAAGCAAATGCAACACTGGCAGGGATTCCCGCATCGGAATTTCCTGTAATGGATAGACCTGATAAAGGTTACGAAGTTACATTGCCATCGGAGGTTTTTTCAAAAGCAATTCAAAAAATTCAATATGTTGTTGCTGTTGATGAAGGAAGGCCTGTTCTAACTGGAATCTATTTTAAGATTTCAAAAAACGAACTCGTAATTGCTGGAACGGATGGTTATAGGATGGCCGAATATTCAATGGATTTAGAGACTTCGTCAATTGGAATTAAAAAAGATGAAGTTGTTTCTTGTGTTGTGCCGGCAAAGGCTTTTGCCGAAAACGTAAAAGCCTTTGCCGGCAAAGCCATTGATATAACATTCGCAATTTTTCCTGAAAGTAATGTTGTAACATTAAAAGCTGATGATTATGAGGCACAAATTAGACTTATCGATGGAGAATATCCGGACTATATTTCTGTTGTTCCTTCAGATTTTTCAACTACAGTAACTATTGATTCTGGTGAATTTTCAAATGGTATAAAACTTGCAAGTATTTTTGCAAGGGATATTGGAAATATGATAAAGCTTGTAATAAAGGGTGGAGTAATAGAATCGCTTTCGCAACCATCAGAATCAGGAAGCAATGTTACGAAAATGTCTGCTGATGTAGAAGGCGAGGATATTTCGATTGCTTTTAATGCTAAATATCTTTTGGATTTTGTAAGCAATCAAAATTCAGGTGGTGAAATTATATTTAAAACAAGTGATCCATTAAAGCCTGTTTTATTTTCCATAAACGGCGAAGAAAATTATTTTTCTAGTGGCAAAAGAGTCAGTGGATACAAAAGATATTTTCATCTTATTATGCCAATGAAGTCGAGTTGGTAGAATTTACTTGAATTGTCCCATTTTTAAAATCTTCATTTCCTTCTTGTCCTCCCGAATATGGGTTTGGCATTTGTGAAGTTTGTTTTGTTTGCGAACTTAAGTTCGCCACCTCTGCATCGTCTTTTTGTCTTTGTGCTATTTCTCTTGGGTTAGTTGTTATAAGATCGTGTTCTGATTGTGAAGCCTTTACTTGCATTGCAACATGATTGGTTCCTGCAAAGAATAGTCCTTCACCAATTCCGGCTGATAAGAGGAAGTTTTTTTCTCCGTCTGATAAGTAGAACACTTCTGCGATTTTATCTATTGCGGCAGGATGTTGTTTTAGCAATATTTGAATTGATGAATTTGTGACAACTGCCCTGCCGTATTCAGTACTTAAAAAGTCACTTACATCTTGTGTAATTGTTGTTAACCCAAGGTAGTATTTTCTAGCTCTTTTTGCGAGTGAATAAACAAAAGCTGCGGAATCTGGGTACCTCATTAATGTCCAAGCCTCATCTAAAAGGAGCAATCTCTTTTTAAGATCGTGTTTTACTTTTGTCCAAATAAAATCCAAAATCATAAACATGGCAATTGGTCTTAAAACATCTTCCAAATTTCTAATAGAAAATACAGTAAAACTATTATCTAGGTTTACGTTTGATCTTTGATCAAAAACCCCTGCCAAAGATCCTTTAATGTATCGTTCCATCTTTTCTGCAAGGGACTTTGATTCGGGTTCATCCATTGCTTGTAGGACCTTGTACAGGTCTTCAAGAAGCGGCGGTTCGTTTGTTTGGGTAATGGGGTCTTGAGTGATTCCTTTTAGTCTATAAGTGTCTACGAGTGCCCTGTCGAGAATTGCTGATTCGGAGCTTGAAAGCTCACCTAGCATAATTCTAAATAGTGCGTGAAGGCTAAGTATCTTTAGGCTTAATTGATCTTCTATTTCGGGGAGTTTTGGCAAATCAAACGGGTTTATTTTTGCTGTGCTATTTACACTAAAGTCTAAGTATTCTCCGCCAACTGCATCGCATAACCTTTTATATTCAGTTTCTGGATCGATTACGATTATGTCTATTCCGAAGATTAAAGATCTTAATGCTTCAAGCTTAATAAGATATGATTTTCCTGCTCCTGATTTTGCGAATATTACAGAGTTCGCATTTTCGAGTGAAAACCTATCGAAAATTATTAATGATCCGTTATGTCTGTTTAATCCGTATAAAATTCCTTCGCTTGAAGTTAGTTCGCTTGAAGTAAATGGGAATGTCGTTGCAACAGATGTTGTGTCCATATTCCTAATAACTTTTAATTTATCAAGGCACGTCGGAATAGTTGATTGAAATGCAGCTTCCATATCCAAAGTTGCCTTTTTGGATATTAAAGATAAAGACCCTAAAGTTGATTCAACTTGGTATGTTATATTGTTTAGAATTTCCAAAGTGTCTGCAGATACTGTTACATAAAAAGAAAAGTGGAAAAATCTTTCTATTCCTTTTACAAGCTGTTCTTGCAATGATTTGGCATCGCCCAGGGCTGCTTGTACTGAAGGATCAATTACTTTCCCTTTTTCTTTTGCTATGTTTATTGTTGCTTCCATTTCTGCAATTTTGCGTCTTAGGTCGTCCAAAACGTTTCTTGCGTTCATTGGATAGTAAAACATCGTAATTGTTATTGAATGGTCAAAGTTTATTATTGGCTCTAACCAGTTTGCTCCAACAAACCTTGGATACCCCGAAACGAACAAGGTCCTAAAATACTTGTCGCCAATTTTTATGTAATTGTAGTCGACTTCGATAGCACTTGGAGCAATTATGTCTTTTACACTAGGAATACCTTTTGCAAGTTTTCTTTCAGCACTTTCTTGTGTTTTGGCAACTACTATAGCTGGTTTTTCCTCCTTTATTTTCTTACCAAAATTTAAGTTCATATTATTTATGCAATCTTAGGTTCAACTAATGCCGATGTATAGTCTTCAACGTTACCTCTTAGTTTTTGTGATTGTGCTGTTTCGCTGTTGTAAATTTCATAAAATAGTTTTATCAGTTCTGTTGTGTTAAGTTGTTTTGCTTTAATGCCGATGCGAGCAAACTCTTTAATAATAAAATTTTTCTTTGGTTCAAGGTCTGCAGTTGCTTCCTGTAATATTTTATCTATATTTATTCTTTGCTTATTAGAACTGCCACCACTTATTCCGAATAAAAATGCAAATGCGTTGCCATTTCCACCTATATCGAAAATTTTATATGGAATAGATACATAAAAATTTTTATCGAGCACGTTTTCTTTTGTTATCAGTTCATCTTGTATGAAGCTACGATACTTTTTTATTTGATCTCGGATTTTTGGATTTGGCTGTTTGTCTTCAATATCTTTTACTTTTTCTAAATATTCAGTAATGTCGATTCTCTTTGATCTAATCGTTACTTGTATTGGAAACGAAAGAGAATTTAAAAGTGAGCTGTATGCAGCAATTGCGGCGTCTTGTTCTTGTATCGATAATAAGTCAAAATTAATGGCGTTTGTTTCAAGAATTACAACAGCTCCACCATCGTTTAATACAACCAAATTATCTCTAATGTCTGCTATATCCAAATGATCTTGAGTTGTTGCTTTTATTTTTTTATTATTCATTGGCGATAAGATTAATAGGCCTAATCGGTTGTCCAAACGCTTCAACCGAAATTATATCAAACTTCTGGCCTCCCTTTATAGCTTCGACTGTGTATCCCCCATTTGGTATCGCGGTTTGGGTTTTAAATTGTCCAAGTTGATTTGTTTTTAATGCTCTCATAACATCCCCGTTTGAATCTTTGATTATAACTACTGCACTTTCTAATAGGTTTCCATCTTTATCTTTTACTATGCCGTGAATAATATTTGCTTTTTGATCAGCAGCTTGATTTATTTTTTTCCTCATATGCGGAGGAAGATGTATCTCCTGTTCATTTAAATCAGCTTGTGTCTGTGCTTGAGTCTCTTTTTCTACAGATTCAGGGTTTTTAAGTTCAAATAATTCTTTTTGGATCGCTACTAAATGTTGAGAAAGTTGTTCATTTTTAGTTTTTAAATCAGTAACCTCGATCGAAAGCATTTCTTTGCTTTCGTTATCAGTTAGATTTTCAAGGTTACTCGAACTTTTTGTTAATGCAGAAGCTAGGTCTTCTTTTTCTTCTTTTAATTTATTGAACTTCTCGCTAAAAAAATCAATTCTACTTTGTGTTTGTGTTGCCTCTTCTGGTTCAGATTGTACTTCGCCTTTTGCTTTTTTAGTTACGTCAAGTAGTTCGGCAACCTTTTTCTCGAGTGATGATTCCTGTGTTTTTAGTTTTTTTATACTTTCTGCGACGATTGTTTTTGGAATTCTTGTTGTTGTTTTTATATTTATCTCGCCCTTTAATTCTGCAGGAAGGTTTGTCATTACCCTATCAACCCGATTTAACGATTCATTTTTTATAATAACTTTTGGAATTGCTCGAAGCATTTCCATTTTGGAAGCAATCTCGCTTTTTATAATTTCTTTTCTTTCCGGTTTTGGTCGGTCTGGAACTGGTATCGTTATCGTTTCTGTTATCGGTTCTTGATACCTTAATCCACTTGGCATGCCTAAAGAAGGTGAAAACATTGGTTTTATATTTACTGGAATGCTGCCAATATATGGCTTTGAGAATGCAAACTGGATATCCTCCATCTTTTTTGATTCGATTTTATCAAGCTTGGTCATTGATTCCGGAATTTGTCCAAGATATTCATCAAGTTTATTTCTGCTTTTTGCGGGAGTCAGGGTGATGATTTCGTTTTTTATAATTTCCGCATAATCAGCTAAAAAATATGCCGGCGGGGAATAGGTTTTGCGCCATACCATTTGTGTCGGAGCAATCATTGCCTTTATAAAGCTTACAAGCCATTTATCAAGTCCTCTTTCTTGAATAGGGATGAATGCGACGGCTATTGATAAGGCTCCCGAAATAGAAATAAAAATATATTTCCAAAAGGTTGGGAGACCTGTTTTATAAAACAAATAAACGGTTACCATTCCAGCAAAAAGATACATTAATTGACGGATTGTTAAATCTCCAATAACTCTAAATTCAACATCCATAACGTTTTGTGGAACTGGGTGTTGTCTACTTGTTGATTGTTGCTCGTTAATTGGCACGGTTAAATGTTATATTCGAAATTGATTTCGCTTGATCAACGGGAGTTACCTCTCCGTTTGAAATATCCACTATAGAAAGACTCGCCGTTTGGAACTGATACAAAAGACAGTTTTCACCAAGACAACTGTCGGCTTTTATCCCAGCAACCTTATCTTGTGTTATCCATGTTGGTAGAATAATTCCGCGAAGAATATTTCTGTGTATATTCAATTTTGAATCATAAACTCCTAAAACTACATTCAGGCCATTATCCTCGTTCCACCAGTACGCAAAAGATTCTCCATTTGGTGAAACTTGAGGATTATAACCTATAAAGCTAGTAATTTCAGATTCTCCTGTATCGCCTATTTTCTTATATACCAATTTGCCATCTTTTTTATAGCCGACTGTTTCGTTGTCTATAAAAAACGGATCGGATGCATTTTGAATAAAATCTATCTGAATGCCATTAATTCGATAAATGTTTACGACTGGGAAACTTATTATTTGTTCGTTATCTTTTCCTCCTACGACTTTTTGTATTAGTGAACTAAATGCAAGAAATTGCCCGTCATCAGTAAACATCACTTTTGAATACGTATTTGTTGTGTCTTTTGCAAGCGGACTGGTTTTTAATATTGTATCTATTGTTCCGGATTTAAACCGCAAGTTTGTTTGCCCTGATTCTTCTGAAATGTATGCAATATATTTTCTGTCAGGACTCCATTCAAAACTATTTATTCTTGATGCTGTAGAAACCAATTCCGGTTTAAGTGAATTATTTATAATGTCGTACGAAAAAATTTCACAAGCATTTCCTACCGAAAGGCATTTTGAGTAAGTTATAACTTTTGGGTCTTTCCAGGAAATTGCCGTATAAATGCCATCGGCAGAAACAGGAACTTCAGCGATTAGTATTTTTTCCACAAAGTCGGAAGCTACAGCAAAAATCGAATCGCTGTTTTTTATATAAGCAAAAAGATATTTGGTTTCTGAAATTACGACTTCTGGTGGTTCTTCGAGTTCTTCAGGTTTTGGCGTTTCGGTTACAGGTCTTTTTATTTGGCTTGCAACAAAAACCATAACTCCTATTATGATAACGATTAAGCCAACAAAAAGGAACAAACCCCGAAAGAACTTTTTATAAAATGATTTTTCAATTAAAGGTTGTTTTTGAGCAAATTCAGAAACTTCCTCATTTTTGGCAGGCGTTTCCATCTTAAATAAAGTCTATCACATCATTCCAGGCATGCCGCCCATTCCGCCCTGTGGCATTCCTTGTGATTCAGGCCTTTCTTCTGGTTCTTCGGCAATGAGTGCATCTGTTGTAATAATGCTAATTGTTACGCTTACAGCATTTTCAACTGCGACTCGTGTTACTTTAGCAGGGTCAATGATGCCTGCACTTACAAGGTCTTCCATTTTTCCAGTAAGCACATTTAGTCCTATGTTTTTATCAAGATTGTCTTGCACTTCTTTTATATAAGTTCCTGGTTCAAGCCCTGCATTTGATACGATTTTCCTAAACGGAGCTTCTAAAGCTTCAAAAAGTATTTTGGCTCCAACTTTTTCGTCGCCGTCAAGTGCGTCTTGATTTAATTTCTTGCGTGCTTTTAATAGTGCAACTCCGCCACCTGGGACGACTCCTTCTGCTACAGCTGCTTGTGTTGCATTTTTAGCATCTTCCACACGATATTTTTTTTCTTTCATTTCTGCTTCTGTTGCTGCTCCAACACTTATAATTGCAACTCCGCCGATTAGCTTTGCTAATCTTTCTTGCAATTTTTCACGGTCATAGTCAGATGTTACTTTTTCGAGTTCCTGTCTAATTTGTGTTTCTCTGTTTTTTATTGAATCTTTTGTTCCTTTTCCGCCGATTATTGTTGTATCGTCTTTTGTTGAGACAACTTTGTCTGCTTTGCCTAGATCTTCTATTGTTACAGAGTCAAGCTTTCTTCCGACATCTTCGGTTATGACTTTTCCGCCTGTAACAACTGCTATGTCTTCAAGCATGGCTTTTCTTCTATCTCCAAAGCCTGGAGCTTTTATAGCCAAAACTTTTAGAGTTCCTCTTATTTTATTTACAACTAGAGTTGCTAGCGCTTGGCCTTCAACATCTTCA
>Ga0155003_108_pt1 | contig 9606 bp, 7 predicted proteins | sample RifCSPhighO2_01_FD_105971 | JGI IMG/M metagenome (GOLD analysis project Ga0155003, IMG submission 105971) | candidate division WWE3 bacterium RIFCSPHIGHO2_01_FULL_35_17 | reverse complement strand
ATACTTTGGAAAACTATTTACGAAGATCTAGGATATAAAAATGTGAGGCCATTTATTCCAAATCGATTTGATGACGGATACGGTTTGAGTATGAAAAGCCTTTCTGCTATGAGGGTAGCCCCAGCTAAAGCTGGGGCTACCCTCATCATAACAGTCGACTGTGGGATTGTGTCAAATATCGAAGTAGAGGAAGCAAAAAAGCTTGGATTCACAGTAATAATTACAGATCATCACGAATCACATAAAAAACTTCCAAAAGCCGATGAAATCATTCACACAACAAATGCAACAGGTGCAGGAATATCCTGGATACTTTCAAATGAACTTTCACCTGAAACATCAACAAAAAAGCTTGGACTTGCAGCACTTGGGACAATCTGTGATCTTCAACCATTAACCGGATTTAATAGATCAATCGCAAAACATGGACTTGAACAATTAAATTCAAATATGCCAATAGGAATTAACGCCCTTTCGCAAACTGCTTTTATAAAAGGAAAAATTGGCGAATACGAAGCCGGTTGGCAAATAGGTCCAAGATTAAATGCAACTGGGAGAATGGAAGACGCTATGGATTCCTTGCTGTTATTGTCAACAAATTCGATGGAACAAGCCATGATTCTTTCCAAAAAATTAAACTCGCTTAATTTACAAAGACAAGACAAGACAATATCAGACACAATTACAGCAGTACGCGAAATTGAAAACGAAAATGCTGATGGAGCAATTAAAGACTTTATTGTTACGTCAAGCAAAAACTATCACGAAGGAATAATTGGCCTTGTAGCAGGGAAATTAACGCAAAAGTATAATAAGCCAGCAATCGCAATTGCTATAAATGAAAGTGAAGATTTAGCTAAAGGTTCCGCAAGATCAATTGCAGGAATATCAATAATTGACGCTTTAAGAAAATTTGATGAACTTTTTGAGGGACTCGGCGGCCATGAAATGGCCGCCGGCTTTTCTATAAAACCTTCAAATATCCCATTACTAAAAAAAAGACTGTACCAACTTAACGAATGGCCTTCTGAAGTTTTTAAAAAATCATTAAAAATCGATGCTGTTTTAAATTCTGATCTAATATCACTTGGCTCTTTAAACGAAATAAATAATTTAAAACCATTTGGTGTTGGAAATTACGAGCCGATTTTCTGTTCAAAAAATATTATAATCGCAAATTTTTCAAGATTCGGAAAAGAAAATGACCACCTAAAACTATTTCTTAAAGACGAATATAACAATGAATTTACAGGACTTGCTTTTGGCAAAGGAAATCTAGCCGAATCACTAGAAAACGGAAAAACCGTAGACATTGCGTTCACACTTTCACAAAACACATGGAATGAAAAAACTACAATAGAAATAAAAATCAAAGATTTAAAAGAAAGCAATTTAGATACAAAATTGTATAATAATTAGAATGTCTTCTTTATACTTAAACATCAAAAAAGCCCTCGATTCAAAAAAAATCGAATATAAAGAACTAAATCACGAGGCTGTATTTACAAGCGAGGAAGCTGCAAAAGTTAGAGGTACAAATCCAGAAGAAGGGGCGAAAGCACTAATATTTTCGGGAAAAAAATCTGGCCAAAGCGAAAAGGTTTTTATACAACTAGTAATCCAAGGAAATAAACGCGTAGATAAAGAAAAATTTAAAGCACGTTTCGGTTTTGATAGTTTGAAAATGGTGTCGACTGAAGAGGTCGAAAAAATATCTGGAGTAAAACCCGGTGCCGTTGCGCCATTTGGAAATTTGTTTACACCTCCGGTTCAGGTTTTTGTTGAAGCAGGAATTATAAGAACTTCAGAAATCGAATTTAACGCAGGCGACCACAAAATCAGCATAAGAATGAATACTTCCGACTGGGTCAAAATAGTAAAACCAACACTTGGGAAATTTGCCGAAAGAATAGTTCAAGAAAAAAGAAAAAACAGTGAGGATATAAAAATGTTACCAGCTCCAAAAGAGCTACCAGAAACAAAGCATAGATTTAAAAGAAATAAAATCACGGCTCATAGATACGTATATTCATTTTTGGTAGCTACATTAATGGTAGCTTCATTTACGGCAGGGCATATATCAAAAGCGGAGGAAAAAGAATCGGTACAAAATGTAGCAAACCAAAATCCTCTTGAAGTTTTAGGCATAGCCGATACACCCACAAACGTGGTCACCGAAACACCAAAAATCGAAGTAGCACCACCAGAAGTTTCAGCAATGGCGTATGGAATATTCGACGTGAAAAAAAACGAATCAATATATACAAAAAATCCTGATCTTTCACTTCCACCTGCATCAGTTACAAAAGTTATGACTGCAATAGTTGCGATGGCCGAAAACGACTTAGAAAAACCAGTTCAAATCCCAGAAAATTGTACAAAAATTAATGCAAGCAAAGTCGGATTTGTATCAAATGAAATCCTTACGCTTGAAGATGTATTATATGGACTTTTAGTTAGGTCTGGGGCAGATGCCGCTTGTGCTCTTGCCAATTTATATAATGAAACAGACTTCGTAGATAAAATGAATCAAAAGGCAAACGAAATAGGCATGGACAAAACAATTTTTGAAAATCCAATTGGGCTTGATTCAGATCAATTTCAGTTTTCTACGGTAAATGATTTAGAAAAATTAACAAAATATAGTCTTAAATATGGCGTTTTTAGAAAAATTGTGGGGACAAAAGAAATAACACTAAGGTCTTTAAGTAATCCAAATAGAACTTATAAAATAAAAAATACTAATGATTTGCTTTTCACAATTCCAGGAACCGTTGGTGTAAAAACAGGCTTCACAACAGATGCAAGAGAATGTTTAATCTACTTATACGAAGATAATGACAATCAGTTTCTAATAATTGTTTTAGGATCAGAAGACAGATTTGGCGATACAACAAAACTTATAAATTGGATAAAGGAAAATCAGAAATAAATCTTTTTATAATTTGACATGCAGCAATTGCATCATCCTCTTTTCGACGTTTCTTAGAAACTCCAGAAGCAATTGCGATTTCATTTGACTGCTTTGTCGTTCCAAATTCATCAACATAAATTAACTTTATATTTTTTGGAAGCTTTTTTTTTAACGCCCCCCCAAAAGCCTTTGCTTTTTCTGACGATTTTGTGGGTTTGCCACTTATAAGTGGCAAACCCACAACAACCATCTCAATTCTTTCATCTTCTATTATTTTTAAGATGGCCTTTTTTATATCAAATTGGATAACTCCGTAAGGTGAAACAATATCATTTACGCCTATTGCAACTCCGACCTTCTTTTCGCCATAATCAATCCCTAGTATTCGCATACTACTTTTTATCAATTACAATTTCGATATTTTTAGAAGTATGAGGCATAGTTTGTAATATCGCAGGCATTTGCGGACTTATGGAAATCTCAAATCCCTTAATATTTGAAATCGAATTTAAATAACTTTGAGCTTGATCTAATTTCATTCCAGTCATATCTGATATTATTTTCTTTTGATCAAGTTTAGGCGTTATATAACTTCTAAGTTTTATTTGAAGATCTACAATACCCGTTCCAACTTTTGCTTTTGTCGCTGCAACTTCGTATTCTGGTTTGCCTCCGTCTAAGCTATATTCTGAAGGGACAACCGTTTTAACAAGTTCGGATACAATTTCATCTAAACTTTTTTGATCATATACAATTCCGACTCCCTTTGTTGTCATTGTTAAAGTTAATTCATCTGCCTCTTCATCAAGCTTTTTATCAAAAGTTCCAGATACAGTAGTAAATTCAATTGACGATTCAGGTAGAGTTTGGCCTGTCACAACCTTCTTTTTTATAGCTTCCGTAACTTTTGTTTTCATAAATTCATCCAACGTTCTTTTTAATCCATCTAAATCAACTTGCATTACAACATTTATTTCTTTTAAGGTTCCACCTTCAATTTTTTCTTTGTTTTCACCAACCAATTTATCTGTATTGTAACCATCAACTTCAAATTTTTCACCTGAATCCTGATTATATTTATCACCAAATGAAACTGCTGTTACGTTCACTTCTTTACTTCCGGATTCTGTAACAGAATCTGCTGGATTTTCTGTAGATGTCTGGGTCTGTGCAGGGACATCAACATTTTCTTGAATCTCAAACTTCCAGCTTTCCTTATCTGTAGAAATAAGCTTGACAACCTTGCCTTTTTTTAGTGAAATAATTTCACTCGTTTTATTAAAAAGAGTTATTTTGCCTTTTGCACTATCGCCAATTTCTTTCTTCCCCGTTGTCGGAATAGTTTGAGAATCAGAAACACTAACGTCAACATTAATTGCAGGGATTGTTGAATCCGCAACCGAAACAGAACTTGCCGCTGGATCAGCTTTTATATCTAAAATCTTAACTAGTATTTGTGAATCAATCGAAACAGTAACTTTTGCTGATGGCAGATACCACCATAAAGCAAAACCTCCTCCAAAAAACATTAACAAAAATGCAAAAATATAAATCAAAAACTTAAACTTTAACTTATTCTTTTTTGGCTTTTCATCCATATTCAAGTCAACAGACTCATCAGGCGTTTGCATAAAATCACCGTTTACAGCATCGATGTAATCTTTATGCGATTTATTTTCAACATCAAAAGTAACAGTTTTACTTTTCTCGCTTGCTAGTTTTTGAAGAATTTTTAAATTCAACGACTTCAAATATAAAGTCGCATTTTTCTGAAAAAGGATTTTGACATCGGACTCTATAGCATCTTCAATTGCAATAATCAAATCGTTAATTTCTGTGTTTCCGTCAGCTGTAAAATTATAATTCATCTGCTTCATCTAACTCCAATTTAATAACTCCTAAAGTCCCTGTGGCAAACATACGAGATCCATCTAAAACGTTGAGTTCATCAGTTATGTTTTTATCTAACGACTTTCCGTCTGTAGCGAAAATGTCAATATCATTTGCAAAAGGCACCGCTTTCCGCCATTCGTCTTCAAGCAAAACCTCTTGAATCATTGATAGCAGAGACCCTCCACCACTTAGATAAATTCTATGTGGAAAACTTTTAATTCCAGACATAGAATCAAGTGCAGTTGCAAAAGCTGTTCTCCAAACTTTGGAAGCATCATACAAGCTATCGCCAAATTTATCCATCGATTCTTCATCCAAGGTACCAAGCGCAAAAGCCTCCTTTTTTGAATTAGCAGAAGCAAAATCAGACCCATGCTTATCAACTAAATATCTAGAAAAATAGCTTCCGCCAATTTCAAACGATCTTGATTGAATAATATTTTTTCCTAAAATACACGCAACATCGGTGTAATCCTTTCCGATGTCAACCAAAAGAAAATTTTTTGAACCTTCACCTATAAGCTTTGCCTGTGAATAAATCGTAGTTGTAACAGTGATAGATGAAAATTTCAAATCATTAATTAAATTTAAAATCCACTTGTAATATTTTTTACTTGAATAAGAACAAAATACGCTAATTCTAACAAATTCGCCTGTATCGCCAATTGGTTCGGAAACAACTGCTTCATCGACTTGTATCGAAGTTACAACTAAGTCCAAGGGTTCAAATCCATCTTCATTCGCAGACCAAAAAGACCATTTTTTCTTAGCTTGTTCATAGCATGCGTCGCGAACTTGATCATAAACTGATGAAATTTCTTTCTCATCAATTTGTTTTTCGGGATTTTTTCTTTTAACTTTTGCAATTAATGTAAATCCAAAAACTTCAGGACCGCTTAGACCAATAATCGCATCAGTAGCTTTTAAATTTGATTGAGAAAGACATTCGTTTACAGAACTTTTGACCACTTCTTTTCTTAATAAATCTTTATAACTATCCGAAATTGAAAAACCCTTCAAAGAAAGTTTTTTTGAATCAGAATCTTGCTCGAACGATAACGTTTTTAATGAAGTCGGGGAAAAATCCAAAACTAAATATCCATTAGTGTGAGATTTTGATTTTGGCAGTTTCACAAACGAATTTTAGCACAAAGCCTTAATACGTCTAATACCACGAGCAACAGCTTCTTCTTTGATTATCTTAAAGCTTCCTAGCTCTGATGTATTTTTAACATGGGGACCTCCACAAAACTCTTTTGAACAAGCATTTTCTATAGAATCACCTATAAAATATATACTTACCTCATCGCCATACTTATCGCCGAAAAAGTGCAAAGCACCAGTTCTTTCTGCCTCGCTTTTTGACATAACAGTTTTATTCACGGGTAATGCTTCTTTAATTTTTTGATTCACAATATCTTCAACTTTTTTGATTTGTTCGTCTGTCATTTTTGTATCATGTGAAAAATCAAACCTTAAACGTTCAGAAGTTATATTACTTCCCATTTGGTGGACGTGACTTCCCAGAACCTCCCGCAACGCTTGATGCAAAAGATGCGTTGCTGTATGTAATTTCGTTGTTGCATCGGAGCAATCGCCAAGACCGCCTTTAAACCTTTGAGACATATTTGACCTTGATTTATTTTGATGAGAAGCAACATCATTGTCAAAATTACTAAAATCGACTTTATCTTTATCGATACCTTGTTCGTTTGCAATATTTTCAATTAAATCCCTCGAGGCTCCTAGGGACTGATAAATATTAAAAGGTTTGGCAATCTCTGTGACACCTCTTTTTACTAAATTTCTTATATATGACCTTGTTCGATCAGCTGTTAGTTTATATTGATTAATTTCCTCCTGGAAAACATCCTTTATAAAATCCGCTTTGTCGATTTCTGGATATCTTTCCTTGTTGATAGCAATAACCGTTGGAATGATTTCAATGATCCTAGAACTATCAATATCAAGCTTCCAAACACAATCATCAAAGACCCTTCTTATAAGTCTTCTTAAAACATACCCTTGATCTTTATTTGAAGGGAATAACCCTTCAGCAATCAAAAATGTTGATGCACGAATGTGATCAGCAACTTTATTAAAATCTTTGCTTAATTTTTCTTGGGTATACTTTGGGCCAACCAAACTTGCAGTCTTTTCAATAATTGGTCGAAAAAGGTCTGTTTCGTAATTACTTTCAACACCTTGTAACAAAACAGATAACCTTTCAAGTCCACTCCCTGTGTCAACACTCATTTTGGCAAGTGGAACTAATTTCCCCGATTCGTCGCGGTTAAATTGCATAAATACACCTGCGTTCCATATTTCCAAATAACGAGGATTGTCGGTCAATCCTGGGACACTTTCGGGATCACCGTAATCTGGACCTCTATCGTATAGCACTTCAGTGCATGGGCCACATGGACCAACCGGACCTGGAGACCACCAGTTTTCGCTTGCTGGAAGTCTTGGAATTCTATCTTCAGGAATCCCAACAGATTTCCACGCCTCTACCGTTTCCAAATCTTCTGGAGCATCTTCATTTCCAGCAAAAACAGTTGGATAAAAACGGCTTGGATCTAGCCCAAATCCATAATCCATATTTGTCAAAAGATCAAAAGAAAATCTAACGGCTTCCCTTTTACCGTAGTCACCAATTGACCAATTCCCCAACATCTCAAAATACGTATTGTGATACCTACTGGTTCCAACAATGTCTAAATCTCCTGTTCTTATACATTTTTGTGCAGAGCATAATCTTTTAGACCCAAAATCAGAAACAGGATCTTTTTCCCCGAGAAAGTAAGGGGTAAATTGGACCATTCCAGAATTAGTGAAAAGTAGCGTTGGATGATTTTCGGGAATTAAAGAGCTAGACGGAACCTCTATATGTTCCATATTTTCTCTAGCTAGAATTTTAACGAAATAATCTAAAAATCGCCTTCGTATTTCTGTTGATGTCATAGCGTTATTATTTTAGCATTGTTTTTTATACTGTCAGGTATTGATTTAATGTCAGCGCTAGTGATAATTGTTTGGTTTACACCTATTACTTTTTCGATTGCCGATTTATAGTTTTCGTCAAGTTCACTAAAAATATCGTCTAATAATAGAATCGGGGGAACACTGGAAGTCTCAACCATATATTTTTCTTCCAAAATCTTCATGCACAAAACGCCTGTCCTTTGCTGTCCGCGCGAACCATAATGTTTCAAGTCCAAAACATGATGATTTTTTAATACAAATGAATAGTCATCGCGATGAGGTCCGACCTGCGTTGTTCCATACATCAAATCTTTTTGCCTTGCCCGAGATAAACTATCACTTGATAAAAAACTTGGCGCATACTTTGTGGAAAGTGAAAAGCCATCACTGAACAAATGAACGCTTATATCTTTTAGATTCATATCCGAAAAATCAAAAAAAAGGCGCCTATAATTTTGAACTACCTGCGCACATTCCAAAAGTTGAGCATCCCAAACCAAAAGCTGTGCATCATGACCATGTTCCAAAACCTTATTTCTATGTTTTAAAACTCTTTCATACTTTAATAAAGCTTTATGATAATTAGTGTGAACCTGGCTTAGAATTCTATCAATATAATCTCTGCGCCTTGAAGGAGAACCCGCAACAAGGCGAATATCTTCCGGCGCAAAAAACACAACCTTTGTATGGCCGACAAACTGAACACCTGTTTTTTGCGCCCCGTTAATCTTAAAAGTCTTCACAACTCTATTTGAATCCGGTTTTTTATTTAAGAAAGCTTCCAACTTCACATCATCACCATCAAAATCCTCATAAATGCCAACAACTCGGGAAAAACTAGAATCGATATTAATAAGATCTGCTTCAAGCCCATTTCTTACTGGCTTTGCCAGAGACAATAATGCGATAGCTTCCAACAAATTAGTTTTCCCAGAACCATTCAAACCAACAACAATCGTAATGCCTTTTGAAAATTCAAAAGTGGATTTATTATGATTTCTAAAATTCTCAAGCTCAAGATGTCGGATAAACATGCAACGATTTTACATGAAAAACGATATGTGAACATGTATAATGTTCCATTATGACATGGTTAATGCTAATAGTAGCAAAGGTTCTACCGAATCTATTACTTCTTGGGATCTTATACGGCCTTAAAATACACGGATTCCCCATCAAAAGTATTAACAGTTATCCTTACCAACTTTCCGCATGCCTTTTTTTTGTTCGCCCATTCACAGCCCACTCAAATCACACTCACGGGACACCCATGTCACACTGATAGGCCACCGGAGTGGGCGAACGATTTTTTTGCATGCGGAAAAGAAAAACCAAGATTCGATTAGTCCTTGATTAGCAAAATTTCATCAAACATTTAACTTTTTTTAATTACTAAATTTTATAATTGTATTAATGACAAATCTCAAAAAGTTGCATAGCAAAACTTTATATGGTTATGGTAACGCTGATTTTAGAAGGATTCATATATCCTTACCCGCGGAACTCGCAGATTTATTATCAAGACAATATCCCAATGGAAGTAGAAGCAGAATGATTTCCTTGGCTATTATTGAAAGGCTCCAAAAGATTGAGGAAGTGGAACTTGAAAGTGTACGTAAGGAACTTGGCGATTTTTTGGGTGTAGAGTAAACTGAAACAAAATAACGAAATATGACTGAACTCGAATTAATCTCACAAGAAATTTCCACTTGTACGAAATGTGCATTATGTAAATCTGCAACTCAAGCAGTTCCTGGAAGCGGAAATCCAAATGCAAAAATTGTTTTTATCGGCGAAGCTCCAGGATTTTACGA
>Ga0155003_113_pt1 | contig 11632 bp, 15 predicted proteins | sample RifCSPhighO2_01_FD_105971 | JGI IMG/M metagenome (GOLD analysis project Ga0155003, IMG submission 105971) | candidate division WWE3 bacterium RIFCSPHIGHO2_01_FULL_35_17 | reverse complement strand
TATTTCGTTATTTCCACTTTGAACAGCCATGTGTAAATATCTATCAATTTTGGGTAATTTCAACGTGTCGATTAATTCCTGCGTAAAATCAAACGGGTTTGAAGAAATAAAACTAATTTTTTCTATATCTTTTATTTTATGAACTTTTCTAAGCAAATTTGCAAAAGGAATTTTGTGTTTTGAACCTGCACGTAATTTAAATTTTGTTTTTGTATCAAGACCCCACGAATTCACATTTTGGCCTATTAACAAAACCTTTGTATACCCCCTAGAAACTAAATGATTTATTTCGTGAAGAATTTCTTCTTCGCTTCGACTAACTTCTTTTCCTCTTGCATACGGAACAACGCAAAAAGTACAAAAATTATCGCAACCAGTTGAAATGTTTATATAGGCAGTGGGGGCTACCCCTGCAGAAACCGCAGGGGCTACCCCCACTGCCCATTCGCTAACCAATCCTTCTTTCACTAAAATTTCAGGAATTTTATATTCCTCATCAGGAGCTAACATATAATTTGCCCAAGGCATTTTGTCTTCTAATATTTTTATGTTGTACCTTTTTCTATCACCTTTCGCACTTCCAACCATACAGCCAGTTACAAAAACAACTTGATTCCCTTTTTTTTCATAAATTTGAACTTCATGTGCGGTTGGATTTCCAAGCTTCATTCCCCACCCATAAACTTTATCTTCAGATTTTTGCCGAACGGAACAAGTATTAATAATAATTACATCGGCCTCTTTATAATTATAAGTTTGAGAAAAATCTAAAGCATCTAAAGTTGCCGACATTATTTGGCTATCTTTTATATTTGCTTGGCAACCAAATGTTTCAATATAATATTTTTTCATTAGCGGACTTTCGAACTTTCTATCTCATCAAGAACGGCAATTAAATCTTCTTTTGAAGTTATCGTGTGAAGTTTCTCTTTGTAATTTTTAATTCCCGATATCCCCTTAAAATACCAAGTTAAATGTTTTCTAAATGTGAAAACTCCACGTTTACCGTATTGGGACATATGAAGGTCAAAGTGGTTTAAAACAACCTTATTTCTTTCTTCTAAACTTGGAGTTGTTGGCGTTTTGCCATTAATTACATCTAGTATTTGCCTAAATATCCAAGGATTACCAAGTGCTCCTCTTGCAATTAAAACTCCGTCGCATTTGGTTACTTCTAATGCTTTTATTGCATCTTCTGGTGTAAAAATATCTCCATTTGCAAGTACTGGGATTTTTACAGATTTTTTAACTTCTCCAATTAATTTCCAGTTAGCAGTTCCAGAATAGCCTTGCTCTTTGGTTCTACCGTGGACAGATATAAGGGTAGCCCCTATATCTTCCAGTATTGGAGCGAACTTTATAGCTTCAAATGGATCGCTCCACCCAAGTCTAATCTTTACAGAAATCGGAACTTTTACTGCTTCAACCATTTTACGAACTATTTCTTGCGAAGTTTTTGGATCTTTCATTAATGCACAACCATTAAAATTTGAAGTTATTTTATAAACAGGACACCCCATGTTTATATCAAAGCCATCAGGATTATCTGATTTTTCGATTATCTTTGCGGCCTCTGCCATCGTTTGCGGATTTGATCCAAATATTTGCTGAATTAATGGCCTTTCTGCTTCATGAATCGCAGTCATTCCCATTGTTTTGTCATTTCCACGAACAACGGCTTCAGATGAAACCATTTCACGAAAAACAATTGGAAAATCTTTTCTACCTGTAACTTGTTTTACAATTTGGCAAAATGCAGAGTCAGTCATATCTGCCATTGGAGCGAGTGCAATAATAGGTTTCACTTTTTCTTATCAATTTTATCAAGCCCCATGCCTTTTATCCCAAAATAAACAACAATGGCTATTACAATAAAATCAATCAGATTCGAAATAAAACTACCAATCATTATTTCTGCAGGGCCAAGCATTATCGTCATTGTCGTCAACGCTCCGGTTTTGCTTAAAACAATTCCAAGAATCGGACCAATAATATCTTTAACCAAAGATGAAACAAGTTTAGAAACTGCTCCGCCCAAAATAAAACCAACTGCAAGACCTATAACACCTTGTTCTCTTACAAAATCAAAAAATCCTTTTAACATATGCATCCATTATATCAAAATGTTATTATCATAAAAATGAATATTGATCTTTTTTTGAATAATCTTGATGTCATAATTTCCGTAGCTACAGTAATTTTTGCCTTGTATATTTTTCTTAAGGACCCAATACGACGTTGGGAATTTTTTGGCTATCTACCAAGGTTAATTGTTGTTCCGATTGATGTTAAAAGTGAAGAAGTCTTATTTACAAATTCGAATGGTTTTTGGGGATTTATACAGGGTGGAATTACAGGCACAAATTTTAGATCAGATATCTTGGATGTGATTCATCGAGAAATTGGCCTTGACAGCTACCATTACAAATTACTTTGGACAAAAATAATTGGAACAAAAAGGATCCTAAGCAAGTGGAGATTAAGAGAAACTCATCTTGGAGGAATTAGACTTTTCAAATATCCAAAAGGGAAAGGATATGTTGCAATTTATGTTCTGATAGATAAAGATGATATTTCGAAAAACATAAAATTAGGATATGGCCTCGAGAAATTTAAATTTGTAGAAATCGATCAAGCCTTAAAATTTCTGAAAGAATACTCGATTGTGGATAAATTTGAAATCTACGAAAAAACAATTCATAATGTCAAAGAAGCAATGAAATATATTCCTATTTAGTTATTCTTTTTTGAAAAAAAATCACGATCTGCCTGTTGAACTAAAATAAAGTTCAAGGTAGTACTTGTACATCGCTCCAATATTATTAGGAATCTGTTCCTTAGAATTAATAAGCTTATATGCGAAAAAATGATCTTGGTTAATTTTCATGGATTTATTTTCATCAACTTTAATAAGATATCCAGTTGAAAGGTCTTGTCTATTATGTTCTGTTTTGAACTTTCCCACATATTGTCCAAGCAATATTTTCGCATTTGGATCAATATCGAGACTTAATTCATTTTTAGCTATTCTCTTAAGAGAATCGTTGATCTCCTCGTTTTTATACATCCGAAGTCCTGGCAACGCCCATTTGTTTTTATAGGGATCAATTGATCTTTTTAAAATAAACACACCAGAATTCCCATACTCAATAACTAAGTCAAATGTCGGAATTACAGACCATTCTAAAATTTCTTCAAAGATCTCTCTAGGCGCAAATCTAATTTCAGGCATATTTTATCTAAAATAAATACTTACTCCGTTGTAACTCCGTCAAATTCTTCATCGTTTTGTTCAGCTTCTTCTTTTGTTTTTCTTATAATTCCGTCTTTATGATGAGGCGGAGAATAAATCGTATACATTTTTAGATCTTCTGAATCTGAAGTGTTCATTACATTGTGTTTTGAACCTTTTGGAATAACAATCGCAACACCATCTTTAACTTCATATTCATTTCCATCAATAATGCATTTTCCAAAACCCTTTTCAAATCTAAAAAATTGGTCGTTGTCGACGTGGATTTCGTAACCAATATCTTCGTGCGGACGCAAACTCATCAAAACCAATTGACTATGCTTTGAGGTATACAAAACCTTTCGAAAATTTGTATTATTTAATGTTTCTGCTTCGATATCAACCTTAAAACCGTTCATATTTTCTCACCTTCTTTAAAATTAAAAAACTTGGCGGAGGGAGTGGGATTCGAACCCGCGCGTGCTTTCGCACACATGCTTTCCAAGCATGCGCCTTAAACCACTCGGCCATCCCTCCGCGTTACGATTAGCAACTGACTGCAATGATTATTGTAACATCTAAAAACTACACTGAATATTATGACAAAGGAATTCGGCGCATGAAATTTTCAATTGCCCACTGAAAGCCCACTCACCACCCACCGATGGCCCACTAGCATGGGCAGACTAAAAAAACGAACATGGAAGAAAGCCCCGACATAGATTTTCATAAAATAAAATTCTTTACAACGACCCAAATAAATACCATAATAAAAATATGAAAAAAGTACCTTCTGATAAAGACTATTTAAAATATGTAATTGATCAAGCAAAAAAGTCTGTAATAGCAGGCGGATTTCCAGCTGGTGCAGTGATTGTTAAAGATGGAAAAATAATTGCAGAGGGAATTGCGCTTGGATACAAATTACATGATCCAACTTCTCACCCTGAAACTTCTTCAATTCGCGATGCATGCAAAAGTTTATTAACAACAGATTTAACTGGTGCAATTTTATACGCTTCACTTCAACCTTGTTTAATGTGCCTTAGTGTTTCGAATTGGGCAAATATCTCGAAAATAGTATATGGGGGCAAAAAGACAGACGAAATGGTTACGAAAAAATATTATGAGGGATTTAATGATATCAATGAAGTTAATTCCAAAAACCTAAAACAAATAGTGCTAGTCTATATCCCGGATTTCGAAAATGAAATACTTGAGATAATCAAAGACTGGGAATCAAATTTAAATAAATAAAATACATGCAAAAAGCACTTTGGCAAAAAGAATATGAAGAACGAGAAGATATTCCTTCAAGTAGAACAATGTTTCCTTCTCGTGCATTAAAAGAGTTTTGGGAAAGCACTGAAATCGCAGATTTAAATATGGAAAGCGCACTAGATATAGGATCTGGACTTGGAAGAAATTCTATTTACATGGCACAAAATGGGTTTTCAAGTGTTGTCGGAGTTGAAATTGTAGATTCCGCAATCAAACGTGCACAAATGTCAGTAGAAAAACTGGGACTTCAAGACAAAATCACATTCATTAATGAATCAGTGGGAAATAAATTACCATTCCAAGATCAATCTTTTGATTTGATTGTCGACATGATGGTTATGCATCTTTTAAATCCAGAAGAACGTGCAAACTATTTCGCAGAAATACAAAGACTACTAAAACCTGGCGGATTTTTTGTTTTTTATACAATTGCAGCAGAAAGCAAAGCCGCAAAAGCCTTATTTGAATCAAATCCTGGACCAGAAGAAAATTCATACATAATTCCACAATCAAAAATGATCGAAAGAGCATTTACTGACGAGGAACTGGTAGCGGCTTTTGACCGGCTAAAAATTATCAGATTAGATCACAAAATAGAATTCACACCGGCATTTGGTGATGTATATGAAAGAGAATACATATCAGGAGTTATGAAGAAGATTTAATTTTTCCTTCACAAAGTTTTTTATATTTTTTTGAAATTTTTCTTTGGTGAATTTTTGGGCGTGTTTTTTGATGTAATTAGAGTCCCACGTAATTGAGTCGATTTTTTTAAGTCCTTCAATCAGTGATTCTTCTGTTAGCTTGTCAAAAAACACGCCGGTTTTATTTTCAATAACAGTCTCTAGATATCCTCCAGATCTTAGCGCGACAACAGGCTTTCCATACATCATGGGTTCAAGTAAAGACATCCCGAAATCCTCATCTTTTACAGTTCCTAAAAATGCTTTGCACGCTTGATACAAAGTGGCTTTCATTTCTTCAGAAACCAAGCCAAGCATTTTCACAGTTTTAAATTTAGAAGCTAGTTTTTTCAAATTCTCCATTTCAGAACCATCACCTGCAATTTTTAGTGGAATATTATTCTTGCCACAAACATTAACTGCAAGATCAATGTTTTTATACGATTCCAATCTAGAAACTACTAAATATGGAGAAAATAAGGGTAGCCTTTTTTTTTCAGGGGCTACCCTTATTTCAGCAAACGGATAAATCACGGTCGCATCTCTTTTATAAATTCGCATTATACGGGCCTGGACCTCTTTTGAATTACATAAAAGGAAATTTGGTCTTTGTGCAAATTGTTGATCTTTATGTCGCAAATAAAAATCAGTCGGCCATAATAAAATTTTCATATACCATGCGTCGCGATTTCTTGTTGAGCCTTCATATCCATATAAAAATCTTGGCGGCGTATGAATATAACTTATGTGAATTTGTTTTTTATTAGTCTTTACTCCTTTTGCAAAATGTGCAGTTGAAGAAATTATCAAATCATACTTTGACAAGTCAAGCCTCTCAAAATAAAACGGCAAAAAAGGTATGAATATTTTTTTAGAAAATAAATTTCCCCACCTAGGGGAATAAATTTTTGCACCTCTAAAAAATTCCAATGAATCAATCAATTTTTTATCATATGTTGCAGTATAAATATCAGCTGTAGGGAAAACTTCAAAAATAGCATTAGCTAAAGCTTCAGCTCCGCCTATTTTGTGTAAATAATCATGAACAATTGCGATTTTCATATCATTGGGGGTAACCCCTGAAAAAGGGCTACCCTTTTTTCGAGCATATCCAACTTTCGATTTAAACTTTTAAAGTTTAGTTCATCAAAAATCTTTTTAACTTTATTAACATCAAATTCATGGACAACACAATCTTTCAAATTAAATTCCATCGGAATATTAGTAATTATAGTTGCAAGTTGCTTACTCATAAATGCTTCGTCTTTGTCATCGATTAATTTTTTCTTAACCGATTCTGATTTCACATCTTCAATATGTTCATAAATACTTTCTAAACTTCCAAACTGTTCAATTAATTTTTTTGCTGTAACATCGCCAATTCCCATCACCCCAGGAATTCCATCACTTGGGTCGCCACGCAAAGCCTTATAATCAATCATTAACTTTGGCTCAAATCCATATTTTTCTTTAAACTTTTCAAAATCAAATAATTCGCTTTTAATATACGGAGGTCTTGCGGGTCTAAAAACTAAAATTTTATCGCTAATTAATTGCAGTAGATCTTGATCGGCCGTAGAAATAACAACATCTAAATCTTTTGAAGCAATAGTAGAAGCCGTTCCTAAAACATCATCACCTTCAAAACCATTTTCGGTAAGACGTGGAATATTAAACGCCTCTATCAAATTTATTACTCGTGGAAGCTGTTCTTTAAAAATATGATCATCTTCTGGTTCTAAAGAAACCCGCGAAAACTGATAAAGTGGATAAAGTTCCTTTCTAAAAGAAGGCTGATCTTCGCTTTCCCAACCACAAGCAATATGTGTCGGGTTTAATGTCAAAATCGAATCTAAAAGTGAAGAAGCAAATCCAAAAACAATATTCGTGTGTTCACCATTTGACGCAATCAAATCTTTTGGATAAGCATGAAAACTTCTATGCAGAAAATAAAACGTATCCAAAAGCAAAAGCTTGTTAGCGGATGACATATATGGAATATATCACGAAAAGGGCTACCCCTCTAAAAAAGGGGCTACCCCTATATTTTCCAAACCGACTCTTTTGTCCTTGTTTTGTGATTTACAAATCTTGCCATAACAAAAAGTAGATCAGAAAGTCTGTTTAGGTATGGTAAAAAGGCTTCTATAGATGGGCTTTTTAATGATACCGCATACCTTTCAACTTTTCTCGCAAATGTTCGTGCAAAGTGAATTTGGGCGGCAGAGGTAGAACCACCAGGAAGAATAAAGTTTTTTAGCTTTGACAAAAGCTTTTCGTAATCATCAATCGTTTTTTCAAGGTTTTCTACCTCTGCCGCTGAATCAAACTTAACTTTTCCACCTGCACAAATAGCTCCAACAACAAATAAGTCTCTTTGGACTTCTTCTAAAACTTCTGCTTCTTCTATAAAATCAACCTCGTTAGCGGCATCTAACATTGATACACAAATTCCCAATAAAGAATTTAATTCATCCAAAAGCCCAATAAATTCAATAATCTCGGAACTTTTTAAAACCCTTTGCCCACTAAAAAGTGACGTTGTCCCCTTATCACCAGTTCGCGTATAAATTGGCATAATAGAAGCTTACCTCAAAACTTTATTTCTCTAAACTTTTCCAGGAGAACATGTTTCATTTTTGACTTAAATTCTTCAAAGTCACAATCAATTTCCATTCCTGATGCGTGAAAGTGACCTCCACCATTGCCCCCTAAGGCTTTAAAAAAACCAGGCAAACTCAATTTATTATTTAAGTTACTCCCCCTAGCACTGATTTTTATTTTCCCTTTAGTCGTTTCTTCAGCCATAAATATTCCAATAGTATATCCTTTTATACTAAAAGAAATTTCATTTATGAACGCTTCTTTTATTAACCTATACCTATGCTCACCTATACCATCAGCTTGCAATTTTGCTTGCGGCAAAAACAGGAAAACCGTTTTTAACTCATCATCATATTCCATATTTTCTAAAACATATTTCACCATGTCCATATACTCTTTTTTCTTCATGAAAAACATGTGTTCAATTGCTTCTGTTGGGTTAACTCCTTTGTCCAATAACATTGCGGCTTGTCTTAATGTGGTTGGATTAAAGTTCCATCGAAAGTTTCCTGTATCACCCATAAGTCCAATATAAGTTAGAGTTGCTAAATCTTTGTTTAGAAAGTCGTTAGGCACAACTTCAGATAAGATTATTTCTATTGTTGAACTAGCTTTGTTGTTTTTAATTTGGTTTGTTGCTAAATCTTCTGGATTTCCCAGATGGTGGTCAATCTGAATTATTTTTTTGCCTTTGTCTAAAACTGGTTCTGGCAACTCTTTGTTTTTATAATCATAAAACTGTACCCAGTTAATTCCGTCAAGCAAAATGAGTGTATCAAAATCACCTTCTGTTAATAAAGTTCGAGTATCTGAATGTATAAATTCGTTGAATAATGGCATGTAACTATTTCTGTCAACTTCTTCCTGTGTAAGTTCTTTAGGAAATCTAAATGTTACATTTAAACCCAAGTGTTCCAAATACTTCTTCATAACTAATCCGCTTGATATGCAATCCGGATCAACAGGTTGAGATGTTATCAGGAGTATTTTTTTAGAACCTTCAATATATTCATCAAACTTAGTCATATGTATATTATACATTGATAGTCTTGGCTATCTGTTACATAACAATGCCACAATAGTTCTAGGATTTCTGTGTATTTTGACAAAATGATAATGGCTTAAAACTTCACACAATATTTAAAGTAGTCTTGAAGTCTTTTTGTATCTATATCAGACGGTGAAATAATAGCAACCTTTGGCATGGTATACGATTTGTTTTCATTATATGAAAAAATCCCAGAGATAACTTGCTGTGTTTGGATTACACCTTTAGAATCCTTGCCAACTGCGATAAATCCAACTTTCTTGCCTTCAAACACCGAAACATCATTAATAATATCTAAAAAATTCTTAAGCGGACTAGGTATCCCGTGATGATAAGTCGGGACAACAAAAATCAAAATATCCGCCCAGGCCATATTTTCTAAGTCAATTTTTTGAACTTCATTTGCATTTGATAAATTAATATAATCACCACGAAAAAGTTGATCAAAATTATCAAGGGTTACAATATTCGCGTCATGTCCAAAATCTTTAACAATTTCTGCAGCAGCTTTCGTAATCTCAATTGACCTATTTCCTAAACGATTAGTTCCATTAATTAAAGTGAATTTCATAAAGTAACCTTAGGAAACGCGATCTTAAACCAGTATGTATATTTGTCAGGATTTTCTTTTATATCTATTAATACTTCTTCTCTTGTCGCCCATTTCCACTCTTCTACTTCTTCTGGATTGGAAATTGGATCATTATTGTACTTTCCAACAATTACATGGTCGAATTCATTTTCTGTAATGCCATTATCAAATTCATGTTTATACGAAAAAGTGAAGACCTCCTTAACCTCTGTATCAAAACCCATTTCCTCAACTAATCTACGATGAGCGGCAGAAATTGTGTCTTCACCAGGTGCAGGATGACTACACACAGTATTTGTCCAAAGTCCACCAGAGTGATATTTTGAAATCGCACGCCTTTGTAATAAAAGCTCATTCTTGTCGTTAAAAATAAAAACGGAAAAAGCACGGTGTAAAAGTTTCTTTTTATGAGCCTCTAGCTTTTCACAAATACCAATTGGAGTATCGTTTTCATCTACTAAAATTACATCTGCCATAGGAAGAATAATAACATAAATGGTCGGGGTGACAGGACGTGCTATACACCTAAAAGCGACTTTATACTTGGTTTTACTTTTAAAACTCTAACACTATGTATACCATCACCAACATCAATAATTCCAAAGATCTTACTTATTTTCTTCCAAATCCATTCGCCATACGTTCTTGTTATCGTTTGTACAGTAGACGGCTCTGTCTGATAAGGATTCATATACCTTTCTTGTTCCTGACCTGCAAGAAACCCCCAGTCATTGAAAAAAAATTCATCGACTTCATTGTAATCAAAATTATCAATCACAATTATTCCGCTTGGTTTTAGTTTATCTTTTAATTGCCTTAGAATTTCAAGAAACTCTACTTGTGGCATTTCTTTTTTCGCAAAATGCCAAAGTGCACCCTTTTTATCGTAAATTACATGAAGTGTATGATCTACTAGTGGTAGATGTTGAGCATCCCACTGGACAATATGGAAACCTTCTCTTTTAAAACGTTCATCATCTTTACCGATTTCTAAATGTGTCAAATCACCTGCTATAAAAGTAACCTTTCCAGCTCTTTGTGCCTGTAGAGCATCAAATACCCCAATTTCAAGAGTTGGAACATTACTTGAGATGCTAGCAATATGTAACGCCTCAGTTCTAGGAGGTAACAAATCAATTTTTTCAAGGTTTTGAAATACAATTACAGCATCGGCTGGAGTAAACATTTTGTCAGCATCTGCCTTCCATGCTCTGCCACCATCCATCTCATACGGATTTCTTGGCATCAAATCATCCTGTAGTTGCATATATATTTATAAACACGAAACACCTTAAAGTCTAAATATGGTCGACTATATCAGACGACCTTTGCAACTATTCTATCATTCCAAAAAGCTTATTCTCATCATTAAAAATGCATCTGCCATAAGAAGAAGAATAACATACTTGGTCGGGGTGATAGGACTTGAACCTACGACCTCACGGCCCCCAGCCGTACGCGCTAGCCAACTGCGCCACACCCCGTTGTACTCAACGGGGTGCAAGCTTGTTTACCACCCCACCCCGATGTAACTCCCTCGAGGCAAAGTATGACAATCTGATAAAAAGGGCTGCCCTCATATCACCTCTTCGAGTATTGTGGCCTTGCACGAGCGCCTTTTAAGAATGGCTTCTTTCTTTCTTTTTCCCTTGAATCTCTTGTAACAAGACCTGTTGATCTTAAAATTCCTCTAAATTCAGCGCTATAGTTAATTAAGGCACGAGCAATTCCAAGTCTAACAGCTTCCACTTGTCCAACTTTTCCACCACCATAAACTTTTATCGTTGCACTAAATTTTGCTTGAGGATGAGAAACGCCAACTGCATGAAATGGTTTTACCCACTCTAATGTTTCTTCTTGTCCCGAAAAAAACTCGCTTACTGGTTTATCATTTACAATGATTTCGCCTTTCTCATCATACAACCAAACACTTGCAACTGATCTTTTTCTTCTTCCTGTCCCTGAAAAAAACTCCGATTTTTTACTCATTTGTTGCCCCTTTCATTTGTGCTGAATGTGGATGCTTATCATCTTCGTAGATATACAAATTAGCAAGTCTATCATTTCGTAATCTATTTTTTGGTAACATGCCTGTTATTGAATCTAATATAATTCTTTTTGAATTATGCTCTCTAACTTGGCCTAAATTTTTTGTTCTAAGATTTCCAACAGTTCCAGAATGAGAATAATAC
>Ga0155003_106_pt1 | contig 13451 bp, 13 predicted proteins | sample RifCSPhighO2_01_FD_105971 | JGI IMG/M metagenome (GOLD analysis project Ga0155003, IMG submission 105971) | candidate division WWE3 bacterium RIFCSPHIGHO2_01_FULL_35_17 | reverse complement strand
TCGTAGCCTTTTGTCATAATAAGTTTATTTCCAAGCTCTTCTCTAAATTTCTTTGGAAAAGCTATTCTGTTTTTATCTCCTAGTTTTTGTTGATATTCTCCGATAATCATATGTGAATGTACTGATGGCCCCACTTATCACCACTTATCACCACCATAATCTATATACTACATTTGACATAAAAATTTGCAACGCAAATAACACCCGAAGCTAAAATATAAAAACTTTGATATAATCCAAACGAGGAAAAATTAAAATTATGGGCAAAACTATAGCAATTGCAGCACTAGTTGATTATCCAATGTTTGATGTTGCTATCAAAAACATCATAGTCCCATCATTACGTGAATGTGGATTTACTTCTAGGACTACAGTAATAGCAAATCCTCAAATGTTAGCAAACGAGACCTTGCGAACTAGAGTTTTAGCAGAATATGACGTTTACTTGATACACAAAGATTATGGCGCCAGAGTAAATGGTGCGAATAATGCATTTCTAGAAGGCGTCCATCGCACAGGACTAAACTGTCTAGGCTTGATACGCAGATTACACGAAGAAAACCCTTATGCCAGAACAATTGTCACAAGTGGCGAATACCCAGACGGCATAAAAAGTTGCCTTAACATGGAGGCAGATGTGTACATTAACATTGCATTCATAAACCCTAACCCTCCATACAGCGAAGAATATGAATACGTGATCGATTCAATATGTAAAGGAAAATTAACTAAACAAGAAATGGAAAACCGTGGGAGAGATTTACAAATGTTCCAAGAAGACAGGGAACGATTTAATTTTCGCTTTGAGGAATTCAACAATGCTCACAGCGAGAATATGGATATACCAAATACTCCAGTCAGCTAAATGTTTGGCTAGTAATAAAAAGCCAGATACGGGGAGTTAAAGAAGAATTAGAAAAATTGAGGTAAAGCTAGTGCATTATAAGTTAACCTCGCATATCTTTTCATTGACAAAACCAATAACATTTGGTAAAAAGTACGTATCATGATGAGAGGGCACGCCTAAGGTTTCGTCCGAAGGTTATTCCCTCTCTTTTTTGTTTTTATATCCTCAACTTTTTTTCTAAAATTGTGAACATATACAACATATTTTCTGAATTTACGCAATAAAAAAGAAAAACTTTTTTCATTTGGAACAATAACTTTTAATAGTTTACTTTTAGAATCGAGATATTCTATCAAACAGTGAAAATCTCCATCACCCGAGATAATTATGGCCTTATCGTAATTTTTATACTGTATCATTGAATGTAAAACAAGTTCTGCGTCTACGTTTCCCTTGGTTATTACACTCTTACCTTCATGTCTTTCAAGTGTTGGCTTAAATACCAAAATAAAACCGGAACTTTTCAAAAATTCATATAAAGATTCATTACCAGAAACAAAACCAATAAAAAGATATGCCTTGGAAACCTTATACTTATCTTTAAGCAAAATTCTAAACTTTGCAAAATCTAATTTCCAACCTTGCGAACGAACGCCTAAATTCAAATTTTGGCTATCAATAAAGGCATAGACTTTTGGTTTATTCATGCATCAAAATGTACCAAATTAGAAAATACAAAACAAATATTCCGCTAGCTTAATATTGCCAGATGTTGCCGAATGCTATATCCGCTTTTGTAATTCCTTTGGAATCTTCTGTTTTATGGATCTCTGTTGTGGCACGCCCACAAGCATGGTAAAGATAATCTTTTGCATACCTCCAGATGTTTCAACTAAAAGGGTGGTGGCAATTTGCCCCCACCCTTTTGCAAGTTCCTGATCTCGACGACGCATATCTTTGATGTAGCCGTCTGGTTGCACCGAATCTGTCAGAGCCGATACAACATCCACAATCACAAACCACCACTCATTTTCGTGTATTTTTTTCTAATCTCTTTGTCTTTAAATATAGAAATTCTGGTATTTTCAATCATACACTTTATATTAGGATGGGACCTATATCAAAACAAGAATGACAAACAGGGACACTACAATGTAATTCCAACCATACCCAATATTACCTATTGTAATCCTTATGAACATTGGCTATATTAGTTAATATGTTAACCATTAAAGAAGTCGCAAACCGCCTCGGAGTTCATTGGCAGACAGTCAGAAATTACATCGACAAAAAAGAGCTAAAATCATACAAAGTCGGCAGATTAGTCAAAGTAAAAGAGGAGGATCTAGAAAACTTTCTTTCAAAACAGAATGATACAAAAGATGAAAAATATAATATCGAAATAGAGCTTAGATATTTTGTGGAAAACAGGAAATCACTCGAGAAAAAGATATTAGACATTGGTGGAATCGTTAACTACCACGGACATATTATCGATCATTGGTTTATTCCAAATCATATAAAAAATAGAGAAGACCATGATATTTGGTTTAATAAAAAAAGAGGGACTGGTATTAGAATCCGTGAGCAGGACAATGGATACACGGGGAAAATCACAACTTCACTTGAAGCAAAAAAATTAACTTCCGCAATGAATCACAATACTTTTTTAGAATCGGAAATCAGCGTTGAAAATTATCAGCAAACAAGGGATTTCCTCGAGCTTTTAGATCGAAAAGAATTTATAACTATTGATAAAGACAGGGTGATTTACAAAATCGAGAATTTTAAAATTGTAATCGACGATATAAAAAATTTTAGGGTTGGAGTAGAAATCGAGATAGAAAATGCATCAACCAGAGATGAAGCTATAAAAAACATAGAAGGCGTTGCAACAAAATTAGGCTTAGGTGAAAAAAACAAAACCCCAATTAGTATTACAGTTTCGGCAATGGACACACTGGCAAAGTTTTAGATATTCTCTTTTATATCTTCAACCTTCACTCTTATCTGTTTCATTGTGTCCCTATCTCTTATTGTCACCGTCCCGTCTTCTAGGGTTTGATAGTCAATTGTTACGCATTTTGGTGTTCCGATTTCGTCTTGTGAATAGTAACGCTTTCCAACGTTTCCACGGTCATCCCACGCAACCACAAATCCAGCTTCTACAAGACTTTCAAAAATCTCACGAGCCTTCTCAACAATTTCTGGTTTATTTTTCACTAAAGGAAAAACTGCAACCCGATATGGAGCGATTTTTGGATCAAGTTTTAAAACAACACGATCACCATCTTCAAAATAAGCATCATCCAAAATTGCATATAAAGTTCGATTAATTCCAATCGAAATTTCTATAACATTTGGCATAAATTCTTTGCCTGACTCATTGTCTTTATACATAAATTTCTCACCACTATATTCTTGGTGACGACTTAAATCATAATCTCCACGGTGATTAAGTGGAGATAGTTCAAACCATTTTCCGCTAGATGATTCAAATTCAAAATCGTTTTGAATTTTTGCATAATGTGACATTTCTTCTTTAGGAATTTCCCTAAATCTAAATTTATCTCGTGGCATACCAAGCTCTTTTACAAACCAATCAAGCATAAATTCCTTCCAAAATGCATACCATTTAAGACCCTCGTCTGGGTCAATAAAATATTCAAGCTCCATCTGTTCGAACTCTCGAGTCCTATATATAAAGTCTTTAGTAGTAATTTCATTTCTAAATGCCTTACCTATTTGAGCAATCCCAAAAGGTGGCCGAAGCCTCATCGACTGCATTACATTTAAATACTGCAAAAAGATAACCTGACAAGTTTCTCCTCTTAAATAAGCTTTTTCTTTTGTTTCGTCAGTGCTCCCAAGTTCCGCCGCGACTAAAAGATTAAATGACTTTAACTTTGTAAGTTCATTGCCTTGTGGACTTTTGATCTTATTTTCATCCAAGATCTTTTGCATCTCGGGAAAAGTCATTTTGGACGTATCCACATTTAACTTTTCTTCTATCAAATGATCCGCTCTATATCTAATATGTGTCTTTTTATCTTCAACTAATGGATCATTAAAGGAAGCAACATGTCCACTAGCCTCCCAGGTTTTTGGATGGCAAAAAATTGCACCGTCTAAGCCAACAACATCAGATTTTGTTTCGACAAAAGATTTCCACCAGGAACTTTTAATATTCTTAAGCATTTGTGCACCGAGTGGGCCATAATCATACGTAGAAGAAAATCCCCCATAAATTTCCGATGAAGGAAATACAAATCCGCGCCTTTTACATAGGGAAATTATTTTTTGTGTGTTATCCATATTGTGTAAATGATATCAGTTTTGGGCTCTATCCAAAATACCGAGAATATAACTTGATTTGCAGACTGGAGTTATTTGAGTATATATTGGATATTGTTATGAACCAAAGATTTCTAAATACACAAGGAATAATCCTTAAACGTATAAATTATAAGGATGCAGATAAGATCTTAACAATATATACAAAAGATGCAGGCAAAATTTCAGCAATTGCAAAAGGAATTAGAAAAATAAATTCAAAAAGAAAAAGCCATTTAGAGCTTTTAAATCATGTAAAAATGCATTTAATCAAAAGCGGAGATATGTACATCGTTGCACAAACGGAAGTAATTTCAACAAATCCAAATATCAGAGGAAACTTAGAAAAAACAAACCTCGCTTATTACATAACGGAAATATTCGAAAAAATAATCGTAGATGAAGATCAAAACGATATTCTATTCAAATTCTTGCAAAAAACATTAAAAATCTTAAACGAATCTTCCGACATTACTTTTGTGAATGGATTCAATTTAAAACTTTTGAAATTGACAGGTTTTTACAGCAAAAACAAAATAGAGCACTTTCCAAATGAAATCAAAGAACACTTTAAACAATTAGAGATAATGAAATACGAAGACATTTTAAATATAAAACCAGATTATATGCTTGCAAAAACAGCACATGAAATTCTGAAATCGCTTACGGAAGAAATCCTAGAAAAATCACTCAAAGTGAAGCTTTTTATCTGAAGTCAAAAGAATCTTCTGACTTACACCGTTTAAACCAATCGTATAATCATCGAGACTCGTTCCAGATTGTCTTTGTATCAATACATTATAGTCGTCCATATTTACAGATTCAGGGAGTTCGTATGTATAGGTTATTGTTAAATCAGTTTCTTTTAACTGTCTTGTAAATGACTCAAAGAATGTTTTTTCTAACTCCATATCAGCATATTCCGCACCATTTGCTTCTTGACCGTCTGATGCTGTTATAGAGATCATCTTCGACCCAAGTGGGACATAAACCCTTAAGTATGCATTATAGAAACAGCAAGGATCAATATTATACCAATCTGGCCTTTTTGGATTGTGAATAGTTACTTCAACGGTGCCGACCTTTTTACCATCAACAGTGCTTACAGCTTTCTTAACTGACTGTGTTACAAATCCTTCTTTTGACCAGTCCGCTTTACCTGCTCCAAAATTGCTTCTATTTACATGAAGGTAATCAAATCCTTGCGGTGTTTTATCTACCTCACCAGAATATCCTAAATTCTCAAAAGCTGCCTGAACGGGAACATCAAAAGAATAAAGCAATACATCTTTTTTACTTAAAGAATCAAGCATGACCTTTGTTATATTCAAAAGATTTGTGGCTTCTGATGTAAAAACTTTTTCTAACATCGATTGCCCCAAGAATTTAATAATCTCTTTACGACCAATTGTTTGAGCAAGTTTTCCACCGGCTATATTTTCAAGCTCGGTAATAACGTTCTCGGAATTAAATTCAGTAAAAGGAACCGTTAGGTAAGAACCACTATCAGTTTTTATTGAATATTTTTCAGTATTAACAGCACCAACTACTCTTAACATATCAACAACAACATCATTATTTATTTGAATAATTCCGTCAATTTTTTGTGGAAGGCTTCTATCTTTTCTCCAAAAGCCAGTTAATAAATTATCAGCGGCCTTTGGGAAATCAGGGCTTATGCTTGTTGCATCTCTTGCATACAAACGATATGTATTACCCTTTAGGTACAGATAATTCTGCAAAAAATACGGGACATTTCTGTTAACTAAGAAAGACGAACCTGTACGATCACCTTCATCAATAAAATATGTGTCAATAGAATAAGTAATCTGCGGAATTCCTTTATCAAATTCGACTGCCACTATATACGTATTAAATCCACCAGACATACGAATCTCATAGTTATTCGCCATTAATATCAAATATTTTTTAGGCTCATTCAAACCCATAAATTGCGGAAAGGCGTTAAACATGGCTTCGAATTGAGGCGCTTTATCTGAAACATCTTTTGTGACTGCTTGTAACGTAGAAATTTGAGACCTTAAATCCGTATCTGGATCAACACCAAAATATTTAACAAAAAACGGGAGTGATTTCGGATACCTAGAAGCATCAATTTGTGCAAGCTCACCATTTATTTTTCCAATTCTTTCAGAAATTTCACTTACCTTTGGCGCAAATTGTGGCATAAGACTCATAAGTTTTACAACTCGTTCTTGTGCAGGGACACTTTCCGGTACAACACCATTAGTTGAAAAACCAAGATCTGCGGCATACGGCTCAAGAATTGTTACGGCAAGCTCACCAAGTTCAATGCCTTGAGTAACAGTTGTTAGCAAATGCTGGCTATCTTGATAATAGCTTTCCGTATTTGGGAATTTTCTTATCAAAGACATATTGTCTCTATAAACAGTTTCGAATTTAGTAACTTCCTTTTTAGTAATTTCTAAACCTTCTTGAACTTCAGTGAAGTTTAATTCCTTTAGGCCTTTCGTGATTTGTGAAGCATTTCTTTTTAGAACCTTGGCTTCATTGGCAATTGCTAAAGCAGGTCTTATTAAAAGGAAATACGCAATAACAAAAACAACTACAAAGAAAATAAGAATACCTATAATTATCCTTAAGAAAAGTTTCCAGTTAAACTTGAAATTAAATGGAACCTTTGGTAGGGAAAATCTTTTTGGAAATTCAAGCATAAAAATAGAATATCATATCAACTATGTATTTCAATACGCTCCTTCACCCTTTATTACTGCGAAAGGTGTTTTAAACAGTATCACAATATCAAGCAAAATCGATTTCTTTTTGGCATAATTACATTCCAAATCAATTCTTTGATCAAAATTAATATCTGACCTTCCACTAACTTGCCAAAGTCCTGTTATACCAGGCTTTACTGTAATCATAGTTTTGAGTTTTGCCTCATTTTCTCTACTCCGCTTTTTATATTCATCAAATTCATCTGGCCTTAAAGCACGTGGACCAATAAAACTCATATCGGAATGAAGAACATTTAAAACTTGGGGAAATTCATCTATAGAGTATTTTCTGATGAATTTCCCGATTGGAGTTATCCTCGGGTCATCTTCCACTTTATTTTTTCCACTCCGCATTTTCTTATATAATTCTTTATTTTTGAAAAGAATATCATCAGCATTTACAACCATCGATCTAAATTTCCAAAATTCAAACTTTTTACCGTTTAAGCCAACTCTTTTGTGATGATACAAAGGGAAATGTCCATCATAAGCCCAAATCGCAACAGCTGTGACTATAAAGACAGGTGAAAAAACAATTAAAAACACAATAGATAAAGTTAAATCCACAATTCGGTTAATTAGGTTTGATATCATAATTTATGTCGGAATTGTGCTGACTCTTTATATATTTGCAATGTTTGCTCCGCCATTTTTTTCCATGAGAATCTTTTGACGTTTTCATTACCTTTTCTAATAAGGTCGAATCTTAAATTCTCATCTGACAAAATCTTTGAAAGGCATTCTGTTATTTCGATAACGCTCTCCGCATTAAAATATAGTACTGAATCTTGAAATATTTCTTTATGTGTCGGAATATCTGATAGGACAACTGGAATTCCAAATGCTTGTGCTTCAAGAGGAGTAATACTAAAGCCCTCACTTAATGATGGAAATACATAAGCAGTAGCATTTTTATACAAAATTGCTAAATCTTCTTCTTTAACGTATTCGTTTTCAGAATACCTTGCAGGAAATATAACTTTCCCATCTAACTTTAGTGCATGAGCAAAACCAGCAAGTCTTTGAGAGAAATTATCTATCCTACCAGCAACAACAAGGTGCAAATTAGTCGCCGATTTTTCCAAAAAATCACGATAAGCGATTAGAAGGATGTTTAAATTTTTATGAACATATGAACTTCCAACATACAATAGGTATTTATTTGTGATTTTCATTTCCTCAAGACGAACAGTCGAACCTTTCGTATCAATTGGTGAAAGTTTTAAAAGTGAATCATCAACACCTTCATATGTCACAATTATCTTTTTTGGATTAATGCCACTATAAAAACTTTGGATATCATTTTTAACCGTTTCTGAAGGGACGATAATCCGACAAGCCTTTCTTGTTGCAAAAATAGTTACCAATTTATATGCAATATTTTTAAAAAAATACGATGGGCCAGGAAGTGTCGTTGCTTTTTTGCCAGCAAACTTATGCATGATTAAATCATGTATTGTTACAACCACTTTTCTAGGATACAAAGCTGGAACATTAAAGTGTGGGACATGCAAAAGATCAAGCCTTGCTTGAATTAAATCGCGTAAAAACACGGTCTGCTCTTCCATTGAATAAATTTTGTAATCCGAAATCCATTTTTTAAACTTTGGGTTTTGAGGATGATAGAGTTTGCTGCCTGCTCCTGTCACAAAAATTATGTAATCGTTTTCATTATCAATTTGCTCAAGCTCACGGATTAAGTTTCGTATATAGCGTCCGGGGCCGGCAGCCTCATATAATCTTGCGTCAATTCCGATTTTCATTTTCTTAGCTTTCCTAAAATTTCAACTCCAAATAAAACAATATATGTTATAAAACTCGGGTATACATTCTTATAATGCTTTTGATAAAAAAGCTTCATAGCACGAGTTGTTTCACTATTCATTTTAATCTTTGTTTCTTTTGTAGCTTTTGAAATATCAGCACTTTCTTTTCTTGTCCCGACACTCGCGCCTTTGTAATGAATAGCTTCAAACATTGGCAAATACATTATTTTATATCCAACTTTTTTAGCTCGAAAACAAAAATCAACATCTTCACCGTATACGAAATAATCTTCATCCCATAATCCTGTATATTCAAATACTGTACGCCTAACCATCATAAAATGCGAAATACATAAATCGATTTCGTGTGGCTTTGACAAATCTTTGTCACCTAAAAAATAGCTATTAAATATTTTTGATTTTGGAAAAAGCTTTCCGAGACCGGCAAAATGAGAAACTGCTGCCCATGGAGTTGGAAAACCGCGGTGAGCATCTAAATCAAGCATTCCATTTCTTAAAACAAGCTTGCACGTAGCAATACCAATGCTTTGGTCATCTTCTAAAACACTAATCATGCCGTCTAAAGTTCTTTCTTTTGGAAATGCATCTGACCCTAAAAATAAAACATATTTACCCGTCGAATTTTTTAGCCCCACATTATAACCTTTTGCTAAACCAACATTTTCACCTGCAAAAAGCTTGACACTTGGAAATTCCTCCATAATCATTTCCGCCGAACTATCTTTTGATCCGTTATCAACAACAACAATTTCATAATCAATATGAACCTTTAAGTTTTGTATATTTTTAATACAATCTCTTAAAATATCTCTAGTATTAAAATTTACGATGATGACGGACAGATCCATATTGAAAATTAGTATATCACTAGGAACTTCTATGTCGACAAAACTCCGCACGCTTTTTTTTTGTTCACACACTAAAGACACATCGAAGGCCCACTGGCGTGGGCGAACAAAAAAAAGGCAACCGAAAAGTTAGCAACCCTATAGTAACGTGGAAATCTCCCGCATTAATTTTTTGCTATCGTGCCTTAACAAACTTCTTTTTACTCTATCACCTTTTATTGGATTAACTTCAACCGCCTTTAATAAGTCGGCCCGTATGACTCTCTTATCTTCTGCTAAATCATCCTCAACCGCATAGGATTTTTCCATTTCATATTTTTTTAATGAACTTTTGGGAAGTTTTTTATTATTCATCAATATACAGTTAATTTTCCGTTCTAAATATTTTTCAATTTCGTTCACATAATCAGAAGTTCTAAATCCATGAGTTTGTCCCCATTTTGAAACAATATTTGGAATATATATGATTTTTGCATTCGATTCTTTTATCGCTTCAGTTACTCCATCAACAACAATATTAGCAAGCAAACTTGTATATAAATCTCCAGGACCAATAATTATATAATCAGCTTTTTCAATTGCTTCGGCTGACTTTTCGTATATCTTTGCTTTTGGCTGAACCCAAAGACTTACAATCCTTTGACTCCCGTCATGTGAAGCACCTGGCTCATCAACCATAGCTTCTCCGTAGGCAATTGATCCATTTTCATACTCCGCAATTAGTTGAATATCATCAAAAGTTATAGGAAAAACACGACCTTGAATGTTTAAAATTTTAGACGCCTTGCGAAAAGCCTCTTCTTCACTTGCCAAAATATCCGTTAGTGCGGTTATCAACAAATTCCCAAAATTATGCCCTTCAAGCCCAGGCCCACCTTTTGAAAATCTATATTCAAATAACTTACGCAAGATATTGTCACCATTTCCATCTTGAGATAAAGCAACCAAACACTGCCGAAAATCCCCAACAGGAAGCTGTCCAAACTCATCGCGCAAAACCCCAGTACTTCCACCACTATCGGCTGATGTAACAATTGCTGTTATATCTATATCTTTTATGTGTTTTATTGCGGACAAAACTGTGTATGTCCCAGTTCCTCCTCCTATAACAACTATTCGTTTCATACTTAATTTAGTATCATAAACTATAAATGAAGAATTTTCCTAAAAAGCTCATAGAAATATATAAAAATAGTTTCATAATAAGTAGATCATCTATAGTAATAGTCTCGTCACTTTTCGCAAGCGTTTTTTCCTACCTTTTTCAATTTTTATCAGCAAGAAGTTTAAGCGTTGAAGAATATTCAGAACTTGTATCGCTTTTTTCATTAAGTGTAATTATAGGCACTATAATGCTAGTTTTCACAAATGGAACAACAAAATTAGTTGCGGAAATAAAATCAATTGATTACCCATTTAGACTTTCAAGATTTTTCTTTTCCTTAATGAAACTTGTTTTAGTAACAACCTTTTTCGTTTTTATAGGAATGATCTTTTTTCAAAAGCAAATTGGGGCATACCTAAACATACAAAATTATAAATTAATATATATATTTGCAGTTGCAGTAGTTTTTGGAAATATAAATACTGCACTTGGACCAGTTTTGCAAGGACTCCAAAGATTCAAAGCATTTTCGTTTTACAATATATTTAACGCCTTTACGAAATTCTTGGTTGCACTTATAGTTTTATATTTCTCTTTAACGGTTATTGAAACCTTTTGGGGACTTGTAATTTCAACTGTTTTAAGTATTGCACTTGGAGCTTTTTTACTCAAGAAAAACTTAAAACTAGATTTAAAAGCATTTGATAAAGTCGACATAGAAACGCTAGTAAAATATTCAATAGGAAGCATTTTAATTTTAGCTGGATTAAATTTTCTGCAAAACAATGATGTAATTTTGGTAAAACATTACTTTGATTCAAACACAGCAGGCATTTATGCATCGCTAACAGTAATTGGAAGAATTATCTTTTTCGCAGCTTCCCCTGTTTCGATTGTTATGCTTCCAATTTGTGCTGAAAGATATAAGCACGGCGGAGATGTTGTAAAACCATTTTTGGTCTCGCTTTCGATTTCAGCATTTATTTCACTTTGCGGAGTCTTTGTATATTGGCTATTTCCAAAACTCGTCATAGGTATTTTATTTGGTCAAAAATATCTAGTTGCAGAGCCTTATCTTCCATTATTCGGTGCTTTTATGTTTGTCTATACACTTTTGTATCTTTTTGGAACGTTTTTTATATCAATATCAAAATTCAAACAAGGGTCATTGATGCTAGTTGGGGCAATCATCCAAATATTGGGAATACACTTTTTCCATGAAAACTTATACCAAGTTATAACAATATCTATTATTGCAACTGTTATTTCTCTATTCCTTTTTATACCAAGCTTATACAAAACGATCAAAAATAATTAAATTACAGCTTGACTCTTTGGTACACATATTCTCTAATATTCGTTATGTCGGAAAATATTCAAACAATAAAAAAAGATAATATCGAAATAAGAGTTTTACGTGAAACCTGTATTAGTGCTGGACCTTGCACAGTTTATGCTCCAAATACATTTGATATAGATGATGAAGGAATCGCAATTATAAAAGCTGGCAACTGGGATGAATTTGAAAAAATAGTGGACGCTGCAAAAAGCTGCCCTGTTATGGCTATCGAAGTTTATAAAGACGGCAAAAAAGTTTATCCAGAAAACTAAAAATTATAATTGGCCAAGCAGTGCGTTTGCATTGGCATTCGCGGGATCTACAGATAATATATTAATTAAAAGACTCCGAGCTTCTTTTACTTTTCCAACTTTAGAATAAATTAGTGCAAGATTAAAAGCTGAATTTATGTTTTGGTTTTTGCTATAAGAGATTTCCATAAACTTTAAAGAAGTCGCAAAGTCACCTTTTTCAAAATAAATAAAAGCCAAATTCTGTGAAGACTGCCAAATATTTGGATTAATTGAAATTGCTATTTCATAATCTTTGATAGCGTTTTCTATATCGCCTTTGTTTTGATAAGCATTACCACGATTATGATATGCATCTGCATATCTGGGATTAATTTCTATGGCTTTTGAAAAAGATTTAATTGCACTATCAAGATCACCCTTACGTGAATAAACATCCCCCATATTATTATGAGTGGTTGGACTAGAAGGTGAGGTTTTTTCGGTTGCTATCCAAAGAGTGTCTTCGTTTTTCCAGTCGCCATTTCGAATTATAGTGCGAGCAGAAAACAGAACAATCGCAACCGAAAAAACCGTATATACAAAAACCTTTAATCCTTCCTTTTCGGCTAGCTTACTAATAATAATTCCGCCAATCGCAAAAATTCCAACTGAACCTAAATAAACATATCTTTCTGCAACAATCCAAGAAATTCCAAGAGGAGTAAGTGTGACAGATAACGAAATTATAAAAAATAACAGCCAAAAAAGAATAAAACCCCAATTAAATGATTTCTTTCGAAACTTTATATACGAAAACAGAAAAACTCCACAAAATATTAAAAAGAAAATTAGGCGAACAAGATACTCACCTTGCGAAAAATTCAGTTCCGAATGATACAGAGTTAAGCTAGATGGAAAAAAAATCAGTCTAAAGTACTCCGAAATCGCAATAGGCAGTTGCAAAAGCGGATTTAGATATTTCGTACTTTGTGAATAGTAATCTGTCTGTATTCCGCTAATACGTTCGCCTATTTTTCCAAAAAAGACTAGCGAAAATACTCCCGTAGCAAAAACATATGGTAAGTAATTTTTTACATTCCTAAATTTTCCGCCAAATATAAAATCATAAAGTGGAAATATCAAAAACAACGGAACCGCTTTTTCACTAGTAAAAACAGACAAAACAAAAAAGAAAGCCGA
>Ga0155003_104_pt1 | contig 13523 bp, 8 predicted proteins | sample RifCSPhighO2_01_FD_105971 | JGI IMG/M metagenome (GOLD analysis project Ga0155003, IMG submission 105971) | candidate division WWE3 bacterium RIFCSPHIGHO2_01_FULL_35_17 | reverse complement strand
GTCTGGTTTATTAAATTTCAGTAAAGTTTCAATGGTGAAAAAATATGAAAAGTTGTTAGAATCATTAAGTAATGGAAAAAGAAACTAAAAATTTTAAATTGTCGTTTCCAATTGTAATAATAATATCTTTGATTATTATTTTCTCAATATTTGTTCGAGCTCAAGGTCTTTCGTATTCTGGATTTCAAGGTGACGAAGTAAATCCAATGACATTCCTTTATGGAATGAAAGACGGACCACTTTCTTATTTGATTGAGCAAAAAAGAGCTCCTATGCAATATATTATTAACCTTATTAATGTTTCTATGTTTGGGTATCATAATGAAGGCCAAATTAGAATTCCATTTTTAATATTTGGTATTTTCGCTTTATATACAATTTATAAACTTTCGAATAAGATTTTTGATAAAAATGTGGCTATATTTACAACTCTTTTTATGGCGGTTAATGGGCTTTTTATAGCATTTTCTAGAATTACTCAATATCAATCATTTATGTACTTTTTGATTCCTGTCGCAGTTTTGCTTTTTATAAAGGCTCATGAGTCAAATTCACAAAAATTGTATTTCTCTTCTGGTCTTTTGATGTCTGTTGCGTTGCTTGCACATTTTGACACTATTTCAGTTATGCCATTTTTTATTGCTGTATTTTTGTCGGATTTGATTCGCGGTTTTGATTTAAAAATAATTAAGAAGAATTTTCCAACAGTTTTAAAATCTGGACTCACATTTTTAATTGCTTTTTTAATTCCTGCAGCCATTTATTATGTTCCATATTTTATGCATCCAACATTTTCAGATGGAACATCAGGTTATTTGGAAGGTAGACTTTTGGGCGGAGGATTTATGCCACGCACTCAAATAACTTTGAAGCTTTTGAAAATGTATATTCCAAAATTCCACCTTTATACATTATTTATTCTGGGAAGTTTAGCACTTGTTTTTAAATCAAAAGATTTAGATATCATAAAGTTTTTCAAATTTAAATTTTCAAAAGGAGTTGTCCAAAAGGTTTATTTGCTTTTAGTGTTTGCATTTGTCTTTGCTTCTGAATTTAGCATGTATCCAGTAAAACCAAGACTTTCTACATTAATGGTTTTGGGAACGTCAATTCTTATAAGTGGCATTTTAATAATTTCAAAAAAAATTGATTGGAAATTTGCAGCTTTATCAACATGGTTTTTAGGAACATATGCTTTTTATTTTTATATAATGAAAGATCCTAGAACGCATGTTTACGTTTCTATTTTGCCACTTTTTATTTTAGCAAGTTATGGTTTTTGGAAGTTTCTTAATATATTAAAATTACAATCGTTACGATATCTTACTTTATTAGTTTTGTTTTTATCGATTATCTATGTTTCTAGTGTTAACTGGATAGTATTTGTAGACAAATCGCCAGAGTATCCGTGGTGGGATAAAAATGATGTATTTGGTAATGCAATTTATAGAATTAAGCGTGTAAGATACGAAAAAGTAGAAGGTGTTTTTGGGTTTAATCAGTATAGAGCATGGGATCAAATTGCAGATTTGTATAAAAAAGAATGTCTTATAGGCACATATAATTCAAATGAAAAAGATGCTATTACGTATTTTTATTTAAGAGAACATCAAGCGCAAGGTGGCCTTTGGGAACTTCAAACAGAAAATGTAGACAATCTAATCGTTGTTCCAGGGCCACATAGTTGGGTTTATACTGGACTTAACGGAGTTGATGATAAGGATTTCATTTTAATTAAGAAGATATATTCAAAATATTATTCAGATGAACCGATTTCTTACATTTATGGTTTAAGAACACTTTATCCTGAAGGAAAATTATTATGCGAATAAAATTACCCAAGTTCCCGAGATTCCCAAGAGTTGTGATTTATATATTTATTTTTGGGCTTCTCTTACGGGTTATCGGAGTCTGGTTTGGTTTGCCTTTGCAATTAAATATTGACGAGCCAACATTGATTAGTTCTGTTGTAGCTTTAAAGCAAAATATTAATCCGGGCCATTTTGAATGGCCACATTTGTATTTCTATATTAATCTTTTATTTTATTTTGTATTTGGTGCTTTTCGAAAAATTGTATCTATTATTTCAGGAAATCCTTGGTTAGCTGAAGACCCGAGTCCATATTTTTTGATCTCACGATCTCTTTCTGCGATATTTGGTTCGTTAACTATATTCTCTGTATATTTAATTTCGAAAGAGATCTTTTCTGAAAGGGTAGGAAAAATTTCTGCTTTAGTTTTAGCTGTTTTGCCAATTGCCGTTTACGAAGCCCATTTGGCGAAAATGGATACTGCGAATACTTTTTTTACATCAGTTGCCGTTTATTTTATATGGCAGGTTCATAAAAAAGGCGATTTAAAAGCTTTTATATATTCAGGAATTTGGATTGGTCTTTCGACTTCCATAAAATATAATGGAGCTTTATTGTTTTTGCCTTTACTTGTAGCTTATTTATTAAGAGGTGAACGGTTCTTAAAAATATTTAGTATTCAGACTTTGAAGAAGTTTTTGTATTCTGGGATTTCTTCAATTATAGCTTTTTACGTAGGGACACCATTTGCAATTATTGACTATAAGAAGTTTTTTTCGGCTGAAAGAAATGTTGGTGCTATGTGGCAATTTCAAAATGTTGGCCAAGTTGAGTGGATTAATTTTCCGACTGAAATTTTCAACACCTTTATTTTAATGTATCGACAGCAACTCGGATTATCCATTTGGATTATTTTTTTAATTCTTATTATCTTATTTCTATTTTTTAATAAAAGGTCTAAAGGGTATGTTTTTTTGATGTTACCTACAATTTTCTTTTCACTGTATATAAGTAGATTTGACAGATCCCCAGGTCATTATTTTTTGTTTTTGATTCCTTTTTATGTACCAGCAATATCTGGTTTTATCGTAGAGATTTATGATTTTATGCAAGCTAAATTTAAAAATATGCTTATCGCCAAATTAAATATTTATATGTTCACTGGTTTGGTTTTGTTTACATCAATATATCCAGTTTTAAAATCCGATTTTTTACTTTCGAGAAAAGACACAAGGAATTCTGCATTTGAGTGGGTTAGATCTAATTTGAATCAAGAAACAGATTTTTTGTATGTTAGTGGAGAAGAATTAAAATCAATTCCATTTCAAAAGAATAATACTGAAAGAATAAAAAAGGTTGATAGGAGTCTTATAAAAAATGTAGCTCCTTTTTATATTGTAATTGGCGTGAATGGTGTTATTAAGGAAGACATTTTAGGTGGAGATCGTGATCCAGCTTCATTAAGTGGTAATTCTGGGCCGATCTTGAGAGATGCAACTTTAGAATTTTATGCAGATAATGAAAATAGGCTAGGCCCTCCAATATATATATTTAAAGTTAATTCAGTAGAGCCTGAAACCGGAGACTAAACAAAGATTTCAGTTCCTGAAATCTTTGTACTGATTTGTTACGCCTTCGCATTTATACAGCTTAACGATATCATAGCCAAAAGGATTTTTAGGTCCAAAGGCTTTAAGTAAGTAGCACGTATTTGCGAGTTTCGAATCAAGTACAAGGTAATCATACTCTGGCCTTGTTATTATGTAATCCGCAAAGTATCCGTCTTGCATTAATTTGGGAGTTGAGTATGTTTTTCCAAGGAAGAATTGTGGGAATGTTCTCATTTGTTCACGGTGTGAAAGGACAACATTTTTTACTTCAGGTTCTGTGTCGTTTTTATTTATATATTGTGCAGCTTGTGCGTAGAATTCACCGCGATTTTTTATCGGTAATTTGAAGTATTCAAGTCCTTTTGGCCCTGCGATCAATTCTGAATGGTAAAAAGAATAAACGGGATGATATTTGTATGCTGTTAAAATATAAAAGGAAACAAATAACACTGTTATTAAATACTTAATAAGCTTCTTTTTTGATTCAAAACACTTATACCAAAATAATGCTACTAAAACCGACATAGGAGGATATAGATTTATTAAGTATCTATCTTTTATTTTTTCAGGGATCGAAAGTATTGTTATATTAAATATTATGAAAAAAAGTACCCACGCTAAAATTTGAATATAATTTTTATATTTTGAATTCTTGAAATTTTTAAGAGTTAATATAATTCCTCCAATTAGTCCAAAAAAGAAGGTTGGTAAACTTCTGATTAATATTGTTTCTGGATAAAACATAAATTTAATTTTTGTTATTGTATCAGCTCCAGAACTATCAAATGCAGTTTCCAATATCCCTTCTTCAATTATCTTTTTTATTGTCCAAATTGGAGCCACCCACATAGACGGGAATAGAATATAGAATGTAAAACAAATTATGAGTACGTGTAGGAGACCTGCTTTCACAATATTCAAAGTAGTTTTTATGTTCACTATTTTAGTTTTGTTAAATTCGTAAAACATTATTATTAATGCATTAACTGGTAGTGCGATTACTGCATCTATTTTTGTAAGCGCTCCGAGCCCAAGAAGTATCGAGGAAATATAAAAGTATTTATTATCTTTTCTAGACGTGTGATAGTGATAAAAAAGTGCTAGAAAAGATGTAAACATAAACATGGCGGTTAGCGCTGATAGATGCAAAAATTTACTTGTTCCTAAAAAGAATGGTTCTAAAGAAAGAACAATTGCAAAAAATATCCCCAATTTTTTATTAACTAACTTAGAAATTAAATAATATTGAAATACACCTAGAGCAGAGATAATTACGACTAGTGGAAATATTGATGCAAAATTTAATCTAGTAAACTGTGAAGCCATAAATCTCGGGTTATAGTGAAAAACTTTTTCAAACGCTTTTTCGAAAATGTATTTTGAAGTTCCACTAGTCCAAAGCATTGTTACACCAGGGTGATATTTTTGATACGTTAGTTTATATTCACCACGGAGTATATTTTTAGTAAAATTATCCATGCGGGGGTACCAGAATGAAGCATCGTAATTTGAAATGTCACTTCCTAGGCTTATTACTCTTGGCATGAAAAATATTAGAAAAACCAATGTATATATAGTTTTTATATATTTGGTGTAAAGATGTTTTATCACTGCCACAATGCTATCATAAGTTTTAGATGCAAAGAATATATAAATATATCAACGATAATAAACCGTTTTTCTACTTTTTCTTTTTCTACGTTGTCGCAAGAATCTTTTTAATAAACGTTAATTTTACTGAATGGGGAGACACGTTTCGTATGATACGTGGTGCAAGTTTTTTGAGTAATGGCTCTTGGCCGTTTGATGAAAAAAGATTGCCATTTTATTCACTACTTTTAGTTCCGGGCATCTGGCTAAATGCAGAGATTTTATGGGGAAGACTACTTTCTCTTGTTTCATCTTTTGTAACACTTTTGTTTGTCTATCTATTTTATTTGAAATTTATTTCAGACAACAAGAAATTTGCATTGTTATCTGTAATCACTCTTTCGTTAACGTCTGTTTTTGCTTATTGGAGCTTTCGTGTCATGGCTGATCCAATTTTTACCACACTCATAATTTTGTTTGTATATTTTTTCATGTCTTTTAATACCAGCTCTAAGGGCAAAAAATTATTAACATTTAAGAAAGTCGGTATTCTTTCTTTCTTGTTATTGGTAATTACAATGACTCGCATTGAAGGCGCATTTTTGGCTTTTGGAGTTGGGCTATTATTCTTGATAAAACGAAAATGGTTAGATACATTTGTTGTCTTTATCCCGCAGGTTTTGATTTATGTGCCATGGATTATATACACAAAACTTATATATTCTGGAAATATTCAAAATGATTATTTTGAGGAAGCCAAAGGTTTTATTTTTTCTTTTCCACGTTTTGAGTATTTCTTTTCTTATACAGCTTTTGTTCTTGTTGTGCCTTGCTTAATTGTTTTTTTGATTTTTGGAGTTTCATACTGGCGGAAAAGCAAACTTTTTGAGTCTAGTTTATGGTTACCACTTGCTACTTTTTTAATCCTAGAATTAATTGTTGGTTTTATTTGGACCCCTTCGTTGCCGAGAATTTATATGCCTATAATTCCATTTATTGTAATGTTGTCGGTTTTTGGTATTGAAAAAATAGATTTATATAAACACAGGATTTTATTTATTGCGGCGAATTTGGTTTCATTAGGGCTATTTGTCTATTTGCAATCTTCTCAAAAATTATATTTTCTGGGGGCGTCAAAATTACTTTTTGTATTGATTATTGGTTCTTCTATATTAATTTCTGTTTCTGCATTTTTGCCAAATTATTTTAATAGAATAGTTTTTGGTTCGGTTATTACATTAAGCGTCTTGATTTCAGGAATAGTTATATATAATCAAAAAAATATTTATAAAACAGTCAAACAGGGAATTGATTTTATAAACGAGGATCCAGGATTTACTGCGTATTCTGATGAAACTGGGAATACTGAATGGTATTTAAAAGACGATTCTGTTTATCTTCCTCAAAATGTTCAAATGGAAGGTGAATTCCAGTATAGGGTTTTAAAAAAATGGAATGTTAAATATTTATTATGGACAAATGAATTCAACAGGGGAAGTGCTTTTGTTGATCCGAAAGCAGATACTAGATATACGCTTTTGGCAGTTTTTAAGGAGGAAATTAAAGATCCTTTTGATGTATTATTGAATAGTTTGAAGATGGTTAAAGATGAAAGCTCACAAGTATTTTATACAAAGGTATATCTAGTTAATTAAATTTTAATGTCAAAAAAATTATCAATTGTCATTCCTGTTTATAATGAAGCAACGTCTATTTTGAAGGTTTTAGATTCACTAAAGGAATTACCTATAAAGACAGAGATTATTGTTGTTGACGATGGCTCAACAGATGGAACTCGCACACTTTTAGATACATATTCAAAATCCAATAAAGGAATTAAAGTTATTCTAATGGAGCAAAACGGAGGAAAAGGCACAGCATTGAAAGAAGGCTTCACACATGTAACAGGGGATTATACTGTTGTTCAAGATGCTGACTTTGAATATGACCCAAACGACTTAATCACAATGTTTGAATTTGCTTTAGATAATGATGTCGATGTTGTATACGGAAATAGATTTTCAAGCAAAAGATTTTATAAGGGTATGGACTGGAAAAACTTTTTAGGAAATAATATTGTTTTGCCATTGGTCGCCAGTTTATTATATGGTCAATATATTCCCGATGAAGCAACTTGTTACAAAATGTTTAGAACAAGTGTTTTAAAATCAATTCCATTAGTTTGTAAAAGATTTGAATTTTGTCCAGAGGTTACTGCAAAAGTTAGGAAAAAAGGTTATAGAATTTATAATATTCCAATTAAGTATATGCCAAGGACAACAAACGCAGGGAAAAAGCTAAACGCATTAAAGGATGGGATAGAAGCCATATCGACGCTTTTGCGATTTAGATTTTTCGATTGATAATATGAAACTTTTTGGCGGAAAGAATTTCCAATTTATTATATTAGCTGTTATTGGCATTGTTTTTTTGACTTACGCATTCTCGCTTGCTTATAAAAGGTATGTGAATTTTGAATATGGAAAATTTGACCTTGGAAATATGTCGCAAATGGTTTGGAATACTTCAAGGGGCCGTTTTATGGAGGTTACAGATCAATTTGGAACCAATATGCCACGCTGGGGAATGAGTCATGTAGACCCGATACTTGTGATTTTTGCGCCTATATATTGGTTTTATGATAATCCAATGATTTTGGTTTTTGCCCAACATATTGTTATTATTTCGGCAATTTTCCCAATTTACTTACTTTGTATAAAAAGATTTAAAAATGAAATAGTTTCTTTTTCTGTTGTTTTAACTTATTTAATGTATCCAGCAATTGGATTTACTTTAGTTTGGACTGGATATCACGGAATTTCATTTGTAGCACCTTTTTTTATTTGGCTTGTTTGGATTTTAGAAAAAAATGATTTTTTTGACAAAAAGGCGACTTCCAGAAAAGATTTAATTTTTTATTGGATTTTAATAATCTTAATGTTACTTGGGAAAGAAGAAGTTGGTGCAATACTTTCCATTTACGCTATTTTTATATATTTCAAAAACAAGGAACTTGCTATACAAACTTTTTTAATAAGTTTTATCTGGTTTGCCTTTGTTTTCTTCATTGTTATACCTGCATATTCTGATTTGCGAAAACAAAGTATTGATACGTTTGCAGAAAAAACCTCGATTGTTGGTGTAAACGCATCTGATGTCGGCGAAGATAATTTTTTCATTCATAGATATGATTACCTAGGGGATACATATCCCGAAATGATAAAGAACGCAGTCTTTCAACCAAAATTGATTTTTGACGTTGCATTTTCTAAGGATAAGCTTTTGGCTTTGAATAATTTATTTGGGCCACTTGGATATATTTTGATACTTGTTCCTATTTGGATTATAGCTTTACCAGACCTTGCGATTGTACTTTTAAGCAAAGATGAGATTTTCGAAATTTCAAATCATAGAATTGCTTTTGTAATTTCAGCTTTATTTATTTCATATATTTATTTGTTAACAAAACTTAAAGGACGTTATCGTTTTGCATTTTCCATTTCGGTCCTTATTCTCACAATTTATTTTTCTGCAACGACTAATAATCCAATTTACCTTTCGGGTGAAAGTCTTATCAGGACAAAAATAATTAGCAAGGTTTTTTCAAGCAATTTTGAAACATCACAAAAGTACAAATTTGGTGATGAAAGAAGGGCTCAAGTTCCAAGAAATGATAATGAATGTTTACAAGAGATGACAAATATTATCTTAAGTAAAAACCCTCAAGTATATACTGGGCCAGATTATCTCGGTGCTCAAAGCTCAAATCGGTTAGTGAATGCTTTGTATCCAGCAAGATATTGGGATTCTGATTTAGTGTTAGTTGATCTTTTTGAAACGAAAACCACTGGGCCATTGGGGTCAAGTGGTTGGGCGTTTAATAAAGAAAGTTTAAGAAGACTTTTAGACAATTCATCCTATTCACATATATATAGTTGTGGAAAGATTTCAGCCTTCGAAAAAGGTACTTTAAAAGATTTTTCTATGTTTGTTGATTTGTCTGAATATAAAGACTTTGATGAATCGAAATTTGAATTCGGGACAGATAGAATTAAGTTGACTATTTCAGAAAATTATGTGAAGGTTCCGGAAAAAATAAAGAGGGAATCATCTGACCCTATTAGGATTTTAGTACAGGAAGGTAAAGGTGATTTTATGGATAAGACGACCTTTTGGACATTTGAGAGTTCAATAGATAGCGAAGTTAAATTTGTAGTTATTGATTATTTGTCTAGCGGATTTAGAGGCTCTTTGGATCGTGCTGAACGCGGGCAATTAGTTTTTGAAACTTATTATCCGATTATTCCAGAGAGATTTTCAGTTGGAAAATACAATGTGTTTTTTGGTGTTGGAGACCTTCTAAATGCAAAAGAGATTTTTATTGGCCAAACAGAATTAGTAGATGATTAAATTTAAGTTTCGTAACGGCTACATAATTTGGATTGTTGGATTGTCACTTTTTACATTGCTGATCCCACTAGTCAGTCGTATTAGTTTTATGCAAAATGACGATTGGGTTCATTATAAAACTGTTGAGAACTTTTTGAGAAATGACTTTAGATTATTCGACATGGTTGGCAGTACTTTTTATACGCAAGGATTTTTAGGTTTTATCTTTTCGAAAATATTTGGTATAGCTAATCTTCCATTTTTAACGTTAATTATTTCTGTTGGGAATTTCATCGTCTTCACTATTATTTTACAAAAGCAATTTAAGATATCTGCTTTTACTTCAATTCTACTTGGACTTCTTATGTTTCTAAGTCCACTTTATTTTTATTCGTCAATTGGATTTATGTCTGAAAACTTTGTTTTATTTTTTCTACTACTTGGGATTTATTTTGTTGATGAATTTATTCAAAATAAAAAGGTTTCGGATTTTGCTTTGTTGAACACCGTTTTTATATTAGGATTTTTCGTAAAGCAATATCTTGTTGTTGCATTTATATCAATGGTGATTGTTTTACTAATAAGAAAACTTCACAAATATTTATTTATTGAGATTCTAATTACACTTGCATTAATTTTGTATTATTATTTTTTATTTCCAAGAACGAGCATTATTGAAAATCAGTTAATACAATTTTCGAATTTATTTGATTTAGGTAAATTGTATCCGCTAATATTCGTATCGTTTATCTACCTTTCAGGAAGTGCACTTTTGCCTCTGCTTTACCTATTTATATTTAATGGTTTGAGAGGACGCTCGCATTTTAAAATCGCTCTATTTTTCGTTTGTGCAGTTTGCCTTGCGTTTGTATCTAAGAATTTGTTTTTATCGACCAGTTACTATCTTAAGGATTTTCCATACATTGGCAATACTTTTGATAGAAAAGGATTTTTTCCAGGGGATCTTGATGGGAATAAATATTCATGGAAAGGTGTTTTTGATGTTATGAGGTTTTGGGATTTATTATCATTGTTTGGGCTTTCTGCTTTTGTTATTTTAGCTTTTTTTAAATTTAAGTTTAGGTTTATTGAGAAAGTAAATTTTATATCTATATTTTTTGTTTTATATCTCGGGTTGTTTTTGGTTTCTTGGAACACGTATGATAGATATTTCTTGCCGATTATATTAACGGGGATTTTGATTCTGTCTAAAAATATAAATCTCGGTATGTCCAAATTTGTAAACGTTAGCTTGGTTTTATTTCTGCTATTTTTAGGATTTATTGATTTTCAGTTTTCCAAAGATTATGTTGGTTGGCAAAGTTATGTTTGGAATAAATCTGTTGAGATTTCTGGGAATAAAAATATATCAAAGGATAAAATATCTGCATCCAGGGCGTGGAATAAGTATCACAATGTTTCTTCGGACTATTTATATAAATTTTCATTTGATTCTCCTGACTTAGTGGCAAATAAAGATCAATTGATTAATTTAGAGAAATATTCCAATAACTTTAGCGGAAGCTTGTATATAAATCCAAACATTTACTTATATTCAAAATAAGGATTTATGATATCAATTGCTATATACTTTAGGAAAGCTTTTAACTTAATCTGAAATTACGTATATGAAATTCAGTTGGTCGATTATATCCATAATTTCCAGGTTTTTTGCTGTAGCAATTGGTCTTGTGCAGTCGGTTATCATTGTTAAACTTTTGACCGTTTCTGATTATGGACTTGTAGGCCTTGTTACATCAATTGCCGCAATTGTAGGCGTGTATCAAAACTTAGGAATATCTTCTGGTTCTACAAGGGAAATTGCTGCTACCAAAAATAAGGACGAGGCGTTTAAGGTATTTATAGGTTCAACAATTGTTAGGTACATAATTTCGCTACCTTTAGTTTTAGGCCTCTTTATTTTTGCACCGTATTTAGGAAATATTTATTATCATCGGCCTGAAATCATAAATCCTTTGAGGATTTTTAGCCTAATACTATTTATACAAGCTTTACAATCTGTTTTAAACTCTGTAATCCAAGGCACAAAGCAATTTAAGTTTTTATTTATTTTCCAATCTGCAATTTCTATCGTTAGCATCATTATTTATATACCTTTTCTAATTGAATATGGTTATGTTGGTTATTTTTATGCACTCCTTGTTTTCAATATAATTTCAACTTTTATTTTAGGAATTTATGTTTTGAAAGTTTTCTTTGGGCATTTGGTTTTACCAAATGCTAAAGAATTAAAAAGCATTGTAGCTTCGGTTTTTAAAATTGGGCTTTTTGTTTATTTCATAAAAATAATATTTATGCAGTGGCAAAAATTAGGACCAGTACTTTTGGGAAAGGATTTATCCGATGAAATGCTTGGGATTTTCAGTTTTGCATTACTTGTTGCATCAAAAATAACAACAATTTCTGACGCAGTTACAGATGTCACATTGCCCTCAATGACTTCTGTTTTTGAGAAATCAAGGCATGAATTTAAAGATGTATTTTTAAATAGTAATGCTAAAGCATATTTTTTAATTTTGTTTTCATCTGTTTTTCTAATTATTTTCAAATTTGAAATATTCCAATTTGTTGATTTCGTGTTTAATTTTATTGGCAAAGATCCTATAACAACACGATACGTTGATGCATTTAAGCTTATGGATCCACTGATACTTGCTTTTTGGGCATACTCGCATATTAACTTGTTAAAATCTGGAGTTGCTGTACCTGCAAGAAAATTATGGGGAGCATTAATTTCGTATGCTCTTATGTTTTTGCTTACAGTTGCAATTTACTATGCATACGGTTTTTCGGATTCACTTATGTGGTTTTCAGTCGCGATGGGACTTGGTGGATTAGTTGCATATATTGTGTTTATTTTCTTCATCAAAAAAGAAGTTGGATTTTATCCGATTACAAAAGGAGATATTGTATATACTCTTTTATCTTTGCTACTTTTAATTGGGTATTACTTAAACCAGAGTCACTGGATACTAGGCTTGGTATATTTAGCAATTAGCTATGTTCTATATAAAAAGGTTTATTCAAAATAATAAGAAATTGTCACTGATATTACTTTTAGCTTTAGCTTTAAGATTAATTGGCATTTCTCATGGATATCCTTTTATATTTAATATTGACGAGCCGACTGTTGTAAGAAGTACATTAAGCTTAAGATTTACTCCCTTTATTGATCATTTCGATTGGCCACATTTTAATTATTACCTTAATTACTTTTTCTACTTCATATTTATAAAGTTGAGATCGCTTATTCAGATTTTAAATTTGAGATCAATGGTAGAAGGCCTTTTCCCGGTTATATGGAGTGACCCATTTATTTTTTATTTGATATCAAGAATTTTAAGTGCAGTTTTTGGTGCGTTAACTGTTTTGCCTGTTTATTTTTTGACTTTGGAAATCTCGAAAAATAAAAAATCAGCACTTTTTGCCGCCATTTTCATGTCGGTTATTCCTTTCCATGCTTATTTCTCGCATTTTGCATTACAGGATGGCGTAATGCTTTTTTGGCTTAGCTGTGCAATCTACTTTTCATATATAGGAGTACTTCAAAATAATTTGAAATCATATTTATTATCAGGATTATTTTTTGGTTTGGCAGTTGGAACAAAATATAATGCAATTTTATTTATGGCAATGGTTCCTGCTTTTTCGATTGAAAAATATTTATCTAATAGAAAAGATTTTCTTCTAATGCTTAAAAATGGTATCTATCTATCATTAGTTTCAGGAATTATTTTTGTTCTGACATCGTACAGCTTACTTTTCAAGTGGGCAATTTTTTGGTCGGAAGAATATGGAAAAGGGATTTTGTGGCAACTTAAATATAATGTTGTTGCGTTACCATTGGTAAAGTACCCACAGGCTCTTATAGAAAATATCAAAGAACTTAGCCAAGATTTTAGCCTTTTTGGATTAGCAATTATTGTTTCTGGAGTTATTCTTATTTTAAGAAGTAAAAAAACTATTGGTGTCGTTTCTATGATTTTAGCTTCTGCTTTATATTTCCTATACGTATCCAGATTTGCAAGAAGTCCGTCTCATTATTTTTTACCTATGTATGCGTTTTTGCCTATATTTGCAGGGTTTAGCATTTCGTATCTAA
>Ga0155003_132_pt1 | contig 14677 bp, 15 predicted proteins | sample RifCSPhighO2_01_FD_105971 | JGI IMG/M metagenome (GOLD analysis project Ga0155003, IMG submission 105971) | candidate division WWE3 bacterium RIFCSPHIGHO2_01_FULL_35_17 | reverse complement strand
AAACGCTTTCTGAAGCTTTAAAGTATGAAAACTATTTGAAAACATTAAATAGGGAAGGCAAGCGAAAGCTTTTTGAATGATTTTAAACGAATGTTAGCGCAATACCTTTGTTGTTACCACGGCCTGTTCTTCCGATTCTGTGCACGTAGTCATCGTATGTTGCAGGCTTATCAAAATTAATTACATGAGAAACGTTGTCGATATCAAGACCACGTGCTGCAACATCTGTTGCTAAAAGAATTTTCGTTCTATTTTCTTTAAAATGTGAAAGTGATTTTTGTCTTGCTATTTGAGTTTTGTTTCCGTGAATAGAAGTTACTAAAAAGCCTCTGTCTTTAAGTTCTTTTTCAATTTCGTTTAAATTCCACTTTGTTTTTATGAAAATAATAACTTTTGCAAATTCAGGTTTAATGAGCATGTCATGAAGCACAGAAATCTTTTCAGAAGGTGAGCTGGTGCGAATAATATCTTGCATAATATTTTTGGCGCTTTTTTTTTCGTTTATGGATATTTTAATTGGGCTGACTAAATATTTATTGATTAATATTTCTATATCGTTTGAAACAGTTGCCGAGAAAAAAAGCGCCTGTCTAGTTCTTGGCAAAAGCCCAAGAATAAAATTAATGTCTTTTTGAAACCCCATATCAAACATACGGTCAACCTCATCGATGACTATATTGTTGTATTCAGATAAATTTACCCAACCTCTTTGGGCCAAATCTTTAACTCTACCTGGTGTGCAAATTAAAAAGTTGTGGACTCTACTTAAATCTTTTCTTTGAGCGAACATACTTGTTCCACCAATGCATAAAGTTGAAAATAAATTTAAGCCTGCTGAAAAACTTCTAAACTCTGTATTTATTTGCTGTGCTAATTCCCTTGTTGGAGCAATTATCAAAACTTTTTCTTTAATATCTGAATATGCTTTATTAATCATTGGGATTAAAAAGGCACCAGTCTTACCAGTTCCAGTATTTGCAACACCTATAATATCTTTTCCTTCTAAAATAAGAGGAATTGTTTTATCTTGAATTGGTGTTAAATCTTTATATCCCTTTTGGAGTATATTAGTTTTTAATTTTTCAATAATATTAAGTTCTGTGATTCTTACTGTTGGGAGAAAAATTTCCTCAACAATTTCTTCCGGATTTTTGTTTATATATTTTGAATAATCGCTAAAACTTCTTTGACCACCACGGCCTCTTCCTCCAAAACCACCACCAAATGGCCTTCTACCAGGATTACTGCGATTAAATCTACCGTATGGTTTTTTAAACATAATTTATTAAATTTTAGTTTATATTGAGTAAAAACAAAGGAGATGCAGTTTAAATCATTCAGATTCCTGTGGTTTTAATCTATATCCAGTGGCATCGCCACTCTAAATTCTTGCGGTAGTCTAACACATAAAGCTTCAAAAAGCTTAAGGAGTTTTGTTTATTATAGGCTTGCAACCTTTCCCACATGCCTTTTTTTTGTTCGCCCATCGTTGACACATTCAGTGGCCACTGAGTGGGCGATACATAAAATCAGTATGCCAGAATGTTAGTACAAATTGTCTTAATAAAAAGTAAATTATGATGTAAAATGAATCCAATATGTCAGAATGTCCACCATGGGCTATAAGCTTAGATGATTTGCCTATTTTGGGGCATGCAACTCGTGAAGTGCGGATTGCTTCAGATGGACATTGGGAGTACGTATCTCACCCAGATATGTTTACCTTGGATTGCGATGAGCGAATTAAACTTGACTTGCATAAGTGTGTGGCCGTAATAAGTATTCCCGATGAAAACGGGGATTCATGGAGTGCATATTTTCAAAATGGGCAATTGTATGTTGTGCACACTACTGATGTACCAAATGAGACTAAGCCATTTGATATTGCCCAGGAATCCCGTCCGTGGGTTGTTTGCTTACGTGTAACTGCCGAATCTGGTCTTTGTATATCTGGTGTGCAGGCAAACTAAATTGATTCATTTCGCCTTTTTGCCTAAATTCTTCCACCACTGTATAATCCTCCTTTTATGGAACTACGAAATGTTGCGATTATCGCCCATGTTGACCATGGTAAGACTACTTTGGTTGATGGACTTCTTAAGCAATCTCATGTTTTTCGCGAAAATGAAGCTTATATGAGTCAGGATTTGATCCTTGATTCAAATGACCAAGAGCGCGAAAGAGGCATTACAATTTTCGCGAAAAACGCATCTGTTGAATATAAAGGTATCAAAATAAATATTGTTGATACTCCAGGTCATGCCGATTTTAGCGGAGAAGTGGAAAGAACCTTAAATATGGCAGATGGTGCAATTTTGTTGGTTGATGCACAGGAAGGCCCAATGCCACAAACAAAGTTTGTTTTACGAAAAGCACTAGAGCTTGGTTTAAAAATAATTGTTTTAATAAATAAGATCGATAAGAAAGACGCACGTTCAGAAGTTATTTTAAAGAAAATTGATGATTTATTTTTGGAACTTGCTATAAATGATGCACAATTAGAATTTCCAGTTTTATATGCAATTGGGCGTGATGGAAAAGCATGGAATCAACTCCCAGAATCAAAAGACTCGCCTTCCAATTTAGAACCAATATTCGAAGCAATTTTGAAATATGTCCCTCAACCTAAAGTTGATTATGATGCACCGTTTCAAATGCTTATTTCTTCTTTAGATTGGGATACATATAAAGGCAAATATGCAATTGGTCGTGTTAAGCGTGGAAAAATTTCACAAGGATCAAAAGTTGCGCTTATGAAAACAGATGGAAGTGTTGTTTCTCAAATTGTCGATAAAATTTATGTAAATTCAGGTTTGAAAAGAGTTGAAGTAACCGAAGCTTTTTCTGGCGATGTAATTGCACTTACTGGAATTAAAGAATCTGATATTGGTGATACAGTTTCTGACTTTATTACTCAAGAAAAGCTTGAAGCTACAAAGATAGGTGAGCCAACTTTAAGTATTTCAATAGGGCCAAATACTTCACCATTTATGGGAAAAGAAGGCACATTATTAACAAGCAGGCAAATTTTAGAAAGAATAGAAGATGAACTTCAAACAAATGTTGCAATGAAATTTTTTATTTCCGAAAATGGCCAATATATAGTTTCTGGTCGCGGAGAACTTCATCTTTGCGTATTTTTAGAAACTTTAAGTAGGGAAGGCTTTGAGCTAGAAGTTGGAAAACCCAAAGTTATTAAAAAGATTATTGAAGGTGTTGAAATGGAACCATATGAAGAAGTTATGATTGACGTTTCAACCGAATATGTTGGTGCAATAAACGGCGAAATGGGAAAAAGAAAAGCAATCCTTTTATCACAAGAAGAGCCAATAACTGGAGTTACTAGGTTATTATTTGAAATTTCAACAAGAAATGCACTTGGTTTAAGAAGCACACTTTTAACTTTATCAAAAGGGACTGCAAGTGCAAATTCAAATTTTCTAAGATATGATAAGGCCAGTACAGACAGTAGAACTACAAGAAAAGGTGTAGTTATTGCTTTTGAAACAGGTAAGGCTGTCGCATATGGATTACAAGCTGCACATTCAAAGGGCGAGGTTTTTATAATTCCGCAAACTGATGTTTATGCAGGAATGATAATAGGCGCAAATAGCAGGGACGATGATATTGAAGTTAATGTTTGCAAAACAAAACATTTAACAAATATGAGGTCAAAAGGTGAAGATCCAATTGTTTTAAACGCTGTAATTAAAATGAATCTAGAGCAATGTTTTGGGTTTATCGAGGACGATGAGCTTTTGGAAATCACGCCTAAAAATATTAGAATGCGAAAAAAGATACTAGATCCTGTACAAAGAGCTAAAGCAAATAAGAGAAAACAATAAAACTTTGCTCATGATATTCTTTGTTTGTGAAATACCTAAAAATAATTCTTCCGATAATTTTAATAACAGGGCTTTTTTTTCACTCACATGCGCATGCTTACAAAAATATTTGGGGATTTCAGGTTCCTACAAGTTTTGATGATGTTAAAACAACGATTACAAGTTTCACGAATAAATACAGTCCAGTAAAAGCAAAAGAGGAAACTCCTAAAGTGTTGGTCGCGACTCCAGGTGAGTCTCTCGATCTTACTAAAATCGAAGTATCTGAAAAAGATTTAAATTTAATGCTTTCAAAATATGCAAGAGGACAAAGATATGAACAGTTCACGCTCGATGATGTTCGAGTTCATTTACTTCAAGATCAAGTTAATGCAGATATTTCGATAAATAACACAAAAGCAAAGGTTAACTTAAAAACTATAGAAAACGGTAAGCGCTTAGAAATAATAGATATCGACATGAATGATGATAGTTATTTTGCGGGTATAAAAAATTCGCTTATAAAAAGTGCATTTAATGTGTTGCAGCCCAAATTAATTTCTGTATATTTAAAAGATTTTCATAGCCTAAAAATAGAACCTGCAAAAGTTACGTTTTTTTTAAAAAGCAAAATTGAGTCTTTTTGATATGTTTGGTATCTTCTCTGAATTGGGGGTGAATTAATTTATGTCAGAAAAAGAAGAAGAAAAAGAAAGTAAATATAGTCCAAAATCTGTGGTAACTACTCCTGTTGCGATAATAATCGCAGGAGTAATAATCGCAGCTTCGGTTATTGCTACAAACGCTGGCTTATTTGGACCTAAAGCCCCAAAGACAGCAGAATCAACTGGTTATAAACTTCAAGAGTATGTAAATATTGCCAAGGAAGTCGGTATAAAAGAAAAAGATTTTAAGGCATGTCTTGATACATACGATAAATCTGAAATTGAAAAAGATCTGCAGGATGGACAAGCAATTGGCGTTCAGGGTACCCCTTCGTTTTTTATTGGTAGAAGTTCTGCTGATGGAAAAATTAAGGGCGTTTGGTTAGCTGGTGCTTATCCTTTCGAGTTTTTTCAGTCTACTATAGATGGTATATTGCAAAACGATGACCAAAAAATATTAACAAAATTGGGTGAAGCAGATCCAAGTCAGCCAGCTCCGACAAGTATTGATGCTATATCAAGAGAAGTTTCAGTTGACGATGATCCAATACTAGGGGATGCAAACGCGCCTCTTACTATTGTTGAATTCTCTGATTACGAGTGTCCATTTTGTCAAAGAGCTTTTACGCAGACTTATCCATCAATAAAATCGAATTATATTGATAGTGGCCAAGTTAAGCTTGTTTTTAGAGATTTTCCATTAACAAATATACATCCTAAAGCTATGGATATGGCTGTTGCGGCAAACTGTGCAAAAAGTTTAGGTGGAGATTCAAAGTATTTTGAATATCATGACAAGCTTTTTAGCATAGTTAGACAGTAATTGTCTGCCTTTTTCGAAAACGGGGTAGCCCCGGAAATAAAAGGGCTACCCTTTTTCGGATAACTCCCGAAATAATATAGAAATATTCGATTAGAAGTTCCGTCTTTGAGAGTATTTTCTGTGTTTTTGCTTCTCCGCCACTACTAGTTTTTAAAAGTTCAATAAATTCTTTTGCGTTTTTAACTTCTTTGTCAGATTTTATTTCTGTTACGCCAACTCCAATTCCATGTTTTGAGTGATGATCGCTATTTGCAAATAGGCTTCTATTCCAACCATGATTCTCATTTAGATCTTCTAAGGTTCTGTGTTTTTTTAGCAAAAATCTTGGCATAACTAAAGATTCTCCGTTAATAACTTCAAGTCCTGTATGAAGCATTTCTTTCGGAAAGTCTTTAAAAAATTTTGCCAATGTTTCAAAAGAAAAAGATCCTATGTATGGAATTTCAACATGTGGAATTATTATGTATTTATTATATTTTGATGAATTTTTTATAACAGTTTTTAAGTCGTTTTTTTCTTCGATGTGTACAGTTTCGCTGAATTCTTTTGCGTCTTTTGTGTTTGAGAACAATAAAATGATATGGCCATCTTCTGTTGTGACTTCTATTCCTGGTATTCCAATTATATCTTTACCATTTTCGTTTAGTTTCTGAATACTTGTTTCAAATTCATCAAGTCCATATGTTAAATCGTGATCGGTTAGTGCAACAATATTAATTCCAAGTTCAAAAGCTATATTTGATATCTCGGAAGGACTGCACTTTCCATCACTATAATATGAATGTCCGTGAAGGTCACACGTAAATGAATATTTCATAAACTAGGATTTATCATACCTTGATTTTTTGAATTTTGCTATTCTAGTGATTATGTTTGGAAAAGAGCAAGAACTTCGGGCAAATTATAGTATCTTAATAAAAGAAACAGTCTCTAAAATCGCAGATATACATGGTTATAAATTCAATCGTGTTTTTATCAAAAACCAAAAAACAAGGCTTGGAAGTTGTTCGTCTAATAAGAATTTAAATTTTAATTGGCAAATTTGTAAGTTTCCAAGGGGAGTCATGGAGTATATTATTAAGCACGAGTTGGCTCACTTAGTCCATCAGAATCATAAGAAAGAATTTTGGATAGAAGTTGAAAAATTAGATTCACTGTATAAAGATCATCACAAATGGATAAAACTCAATGCTCACAAGTATTTAAAATTCGGTAAAATCAAATAATGCACAAGAAAATTCGTAAAAATAATAACCCGATTCTAGTCGCTTTAGCGATTATCTATATTACTTCAATGACTGTTTTTATTTTGTATCACATTTATTTTGCAAAAAGGATAATTCCTGGCGTTTACGTATCTGATTTATATATTGGAGGACTGACAGTTTCTGATGCCGTTAAATTAATGTCAGATAAAAATCCTTCAGAAGATCAAACGGTTTCAATTAAGTTTGGGAATACTGGTGATGATAAACCGATTTTTGTTAAATCTTCTGAAATTGATTTTAAGTTTTTATATGTAAAAACTGCAAAGGAAGCCTTTAATATAGGACGTTCAGGTAATTTGTTTAAAGATTTATCAAGCAAAGTGGCATTATTTTACAAGAAAATTGATATCAAATATTCATATGATTACTCTTCTTTCAAGTTAAGAAACTATATTGATGCTTTATATGCTTCAAAGTTTGAGCCTGCTTTCGAGCCGAAGTACGGCTTAGATAATAAACAAAATTTAATTATAATTTCTGGCAAAACTGGCAAAAAAGTTGATGATGATTTGGCATCATTGATTATTAGTGGCATGTCGTATAACGGTTCTGTTTTGATTGATATATTTGCAAAGCGGTCTGATCCTTTTTTTTCTGATTCCGATCTTGCGTTTTTAAAACCAACAGTTTCGGAAATGTTGGACCTTGATTATGAGTTTTACTTTGATTTATATTCTAAAAAACTTTCAAGACTAGAAATTTTGAGTTTATTAAAACCAATTAAGAACACGAATGGTTTAAGTATTGATGTCGATGAGATTTATTTATCAGAATTAATACATTTGGTTGCTTTAGATATTGATAGAAGTCCAAGAGTTCAGATTTTAAACGTGAAAGAAGGTAGGGCGATCGAATTTGTTGCCCCTCAAAATGGTCAAAAGCTAAAAATCGATGAATCAAAAGAAGTTATAAGACTTTCGATACTTTCCAAAAACCATAAGATTCAGCTTGCGGTTGAAGTTACGGCTCCTTTAGAAAATGAAAATTCTTTTGGAGTTAAAGAAATTATTGGTATTGGAAATTCTAAGTTTAAAGGGTCGATATCAGGAAGAGTCAAAAATATTGAGTTGGCAGCTTCTCGGGTGAGTGGGGTTTTGGTGGCTCCAGGGGAAGTATTTTCTTTCAATGAGGCTATTGGTGAAATAAGTCGTGAGACTGGCTATTCAACTGCATATGTCATAAGTAAAGGGCGCACGGTTTTAGGTGATGGCGGTGGTGTTTGTCAGGTTTCGACGACTCTTTTTCGAGCTGCCATAGCGGCAGGTTTACCAATTATAGAAAGAAATGCACATTCGTATAGAGTAAATTACTATGAGCAAGATTCGCCGCCTGGGATTGATGCAACAATATATAGTCCTTCAGTCGATTTGAAATTTAAAAATGATACACTTGAATATATTCTGATTTCTTCAGAATTTAATGAAAAAGATTCATCCTTAAGCTTTAAAATTTATGGAACAAAAGATGGGCGTATTGTTGATATGACGGAACCTGTAGTATTGTCTAGAACGCCTCCGCCTGCCTCAATATATGAGGCAGATTCAAGTTTGCCAAGTGGTGTAAAAAAGCAAATTGAACATTCAGTTTGGGGAGCTTCTGTAAAATTTGACCGAACAGTTAAATCTAAAGATGGGGAAATCCTTTATCAAAATACTTTTAAAAGCAATTACAGGGCATGGGGTGCTGTTTATAAAGTTGGGATTTAATCTTTTAGTGTTATTTTTATGATATTTCCCGATATGCTAATTTCTAATTTATTATTATTTGTATCGGTTTGATTTTTATAAAAGTCCTTTATTTCTTGCTCTGACTTACTTGATTCCAATGTTATATATGTATTCTCGTTTGATGTATCAACGCTAATTATTTCTGAACCTGGCATCAGCGGAAATTTATCAGTTATGTCTTCTACTTTGTCATCGGACATACCTGCGACAGCGCCAATTTCTTTTTCTTCTATATTTTGACTAATTACATCTTTTGAAGAATTTCTGAAATAGTTATCAGCTAGATAAGCCACGGTAACTGGCACGATTAATAATGCTGTTATTAATAATATTTGATTTGGTTTTGTAAATTTCATTTTTATTTTAGAAATTTTTAAATTCTATTTTGTACACTGAATTCAGGTTAGCTAACTAACCAAGATAGGTCAATGGGTCTCACAGAAAAGGAAGGTGTTTGATGGGTTTTGTGAAAAGTGTTTTGTTTGTGTCCGTGCTTGCGGTTTTGGTTTTCTTCCAGTGTATGTCTACTTTAGCTGAAAGTGAGATACCGAATTCTGCGACTGTTGTTGATTTTGAAGGAAGTTACCAGAAGTCTTTTGGTATTTTGACTTTCCCTGAAGGGGCAGATTTCTTTGACGCCCATGTAGCTACACAGGACGTGCTTTCGGATACCGGATTTTTGACAAGATCTGGTGATCGAATGCTTTTGAGTAATGGCAGGTTTGGGATTTATGCGTACTTTGATCAAAACATAACCGGAGAGGTCTACGCGACAGGTGCCTTTTTCTCTGGTATTGGAGGTGTGCTAACGGCATTTGATAAAAACGGAAACGTTTTGAGTGAGTCAAAAACAGCTTGTTGTGATTTTGTTTTGAATCAGAAGCTGTATGTTGAATCAACCTCGGTTCCGATTTATCTGGTTTTGTTTTCTAGAGAGATCCGTTATTCGAGGCTGTCGATTGACGATTTCTTTTTTATATCACAAAAAGAAATTTGCAAACTCGATGTGCCTTTGTATCTTCAAACTGATCCTCTATGGAAAAACGACAAGTACGGAAACGTCTGGTGGAGTGAAAGGGGTTCGAGTAGGACAATTGAATATGAAGGATGTGCTGTTTCGTCTGCTTCTATGGTGCTTTCGTATTATGGAAGTAAAGAAAGTGGAATTGGTGTTAGCCCATCTACACTTAATGCGTGGCTTAGAAGTCAGCCAGCAGGCTATGTAGGTGGTAGTGTGAACTGGTTCTCGGTTGCGAAATATGCAAGGGAGGTTATGGGAGTTGGTCTTTGGTACCGAGGGCGTGAGTCTTTCAATAACGACTTACTGTCGTTTAGGTTGTGTTCTGGTGAGCCGATAATACTTGAGCTAACTGGGCATTTTGTTGTCGCAAAGGGAATTAAGAATGGTTCTTTTACCATCAACGATCCTTTGGGCAGAAGCTCGATTTTAAGCCAGTACTACGGCAATTGGTATAAATCGACGAGAAGATTTTCGACACAAGAAAAAGATTCTCGTGGTCGCATGCAAAGTGGCTATCTGATTATCGATTCCGATGCGGAATCTGATTTTCATGTTGTGTCGCCATCTGGTGAGTCTTTTTATACGTCAGGTGATGAATCAAGGAATATCGAAATTGATTCGCCTGTGTCCGGAAAGTATGTAGTTGTTTTTGATGAGTCAGAAAATATTACTAATGCGAAGCTATATATTGCAAGCGGTAATGCTTCTGGCGAAGAAACACTGCATGAAGTTGAAGCAATAGGCTATATCGAGTTTTATTTCGACAGTGCGTCGAATAATTCGACTTTGTATTTGCCTATCGTTTCTAGTGACTGATGTTTGATTCTGTCTTGCGAGGGGTGGCCTATTTGTCTTTAGGCCACCCCTCACTTACAATGTCCGCATGGATATGTTGAAAAGTTATAAAATTAAAGGAAAAGAAATGCAGTTACCTGTATTTTTCCCTGACGCAACACGTGGAGTTATACGTAGTGTTGATTCACAGGATTTAAAAAGTGCTGGTACAAAAGGCCTTATTGTTAATACGTATCATTTGCTTTCGCAGCCTGGCCCAAGTGTATTAAAGCAGGTAGGTGGAGTTAAAAATTTTATGAGTTGGGATGGCTTTATTATTTCTGATTCGGGTGGGTTTCAGATGTTTTCTTTAATTCAAAAAAATAAATCTTTGGGCAGTATTACAAAAAACGGTGTTACGTTTCATTTGCATTCAAAGGGTGGTCGTAAAAAGTATCAAATTTCTCCAGAAAAATGTATTCAAATTCAATTTGATATAAATTCTGATATTATGATTTGCCTTGATTATTTCACTCCCTTTAATGCAAAAGATGAGGAAATTAAATTAAGCGTTGATTTAACAATCGAATGGGCAAAAAGATGCAAAATTGAATTCGAAAAGCAAGTAAAAGCTAGAAAGTTAACAGAAGAAACAAGACCTTTACTTTTTGGAGTTGTTCAAGGTGCTCACAGTAAATCTGAACGTGAAAGGTGTGCTACCGAATTAGAAAAAATAGAATTTGATGGATATGGCCTTGGTGGTTGGGTTTTTAATAGCGAGGGGGAATTGGATTTAGAAATTATTGAATATATTTCAAATGTTACGCCGGCAAGTAAACCAAGATATGGCCTTGGTGTTGGAAATCCTCAAGGGATTGTTGACTGCGTTCGTTTAGGGTGGGGAATATTTGATTGCGTTCTTCCAACAAGGGACGCAAGGCATAAAAGGCTCTATGTCTGGGATAAAAATCCTGATGATATTAAAGATATTTTTACAGAAAAAAATTGGTATAGCTATTTGTATATATCTCGCGAAAAATATGTACGAGATAATTCACCAATCAGCGAATTTTGTGATTGTCATGCATGTAAGAATTATTCACGTGGATACATTCAGCATTTATTTACAATAGAAGATACCTTGGCATTTAGGCTTGCAACAATCCATAACTTGCGCATGTACTCGATGCTTATGGAAAAGTTGGTTGGGTTATCTAAAGTCTGATAACATGTTTATTAATGTTTGTTAACTTTGTTATTTCTATACTTGCATTTGCTGGCATCTGGGTCGGATCAGGATTTACCATTAAGTCTGTTGAGCGATTGTCAAAGACCTTAAAGATGTCTTCTTTTATTGTTTCTTTTATTGTACTTGGGGTTTTTACTTCAATAGGTGAGCTTTCTGTTGGAATTAACTCAATTATAATAGATGATCCAGAAATTTATGTTGGAAATCTTATTGGCGCTTCGATGGTTATTTTCTTGTTTATTATTCCAATACTTGCAATTACTGGAAGATCTATAAGAATAGCTCCAGAATTTAGAGGTTTTAATCTGCCAGCAACCCTGGTTGTTATTGCTTTACCTGTGCTTTTGTCGCTTGATGGTAGGCTTGGTCGAAATGATAGTTTAATTGTTTTTATTTTGTTTGCGATAATGCTTTTTAGTCTTCATGGTAAAAGAGGCTTGGTTGAGCACCACATTAGGATTTCAAATGATGCTGGTATCAAGGCTAGCAAAGATTTAATTAGAATTATTTTTGGTGTTGCAATTATTTTTATAGGAAGTCGTTTTGTTGTTGAGCAAACTATATACTTTTCTAACCTTTTTAATATTTCTCCGTTTTTAATAAGCCTTTTGGTAATTTCAATTGGCACAAATATCCCAGAAATTTCGCTTGTTATAAGATCAATTTTCATGCGGAATAAACAAGTGGCTTTTGGAAATTATATGGGGTCGGCTTCATTTAATACTTTTCTGCTTGGGGGATTAACCTTTGCCTATGGAAAGCCTGTTTTGCTTCAAAATAGTTATGTGGTAAGTTTGCTATTTCTTATAGTAGGACTCATTTTATTTTACCTCTTTGCAAAAACAAAACATGAAATATCAAGAGCAGAAGGATTTGTGCTGCTGATTCTATACGTGCTATTTATTATGGCAGAAATTGTAATGCATTAAGGTGATGGGGTTTTTTTTAGATTGTTGATGATAAAATGTGTATACATGAAAAACATCAAGCCAAAAAGCGAAATTATCATTTATCAGTCCGCCGATGGCACACCTAAAATTGAGGTGCAGATTGAAAATGAAACCGTTTGGCTTACGCAAGCGCAACTTGCCGAATTGTTTAATACATCCCGTCCAAATATTACGATGCATATCAAAAATATATTTGACGAAGGTGAGCTTAACGAAGTTTCAGTATGTAAGGATTTCTTACATACTGCATCCGATGGTAAAAAATACATCACCAAATCTTATAGTCTTGATCTAATCATATCGCTTGGATATAGAATAAAATCTAATATTGCTACTGATTTTCGAATTTGGGCGACTAAACGATTGAATGAATATCTTCGCAAGGGTTTTACAATGAATGACGATCTTCTGATTGTTCACCAAAAACTTACGGAACAAGGCTTTCACTATTGAGTTAGAGTGCTAATAACTTGTTTGCTATTGGTTTCTGCATCAAGTATGTAAAATGAGATTTCCTGTGTATCGTAAAGTTTTTCGGCAATAATAACGCGATGATCATCAATCCAAGTCACACAATTGCTATATTGTTTGCCAGTGTCAATATGTTTTCCATCTTGAATCTTGAAAACATAGTAACCGGTATACCCCGAAGTACTAACGCTAAAACAACCATACTTTTCTTGGAAGGAGATTTTTGGTTCACTAATATCGTCAAATGTTGGCATTGTAATGATGTAGGATCTTTCCTCCTTATCTCTGCGCCCACTTAAAGTCAACTCAACTAGTTCTTTATCAGTATCAAAATTTTGACTTAACGACTGAACTGACGCCTCACCTTCACGAAGAAAAAAAGCGTCACTCGGGAAAGTGAATACATCAATTTTTTCAGTCTCTTGTTTGGTTGGTACTGGAGTCATAGCATTTTGCTTTATTTCTGGCTGAGCAACCTCGAGTGGCAATGGTCCTAGGGGTTGAGGAGGTAGCATCGGTCTTCTTGCAATCAAGGCTAAGATAAGTAAGAACAATAAACCACTTACTACAAGAGAAATAATTGCAACAGTTTTCCAACTGATTCCATTTGTTGCGTGAGGTTCGATTTGTTTAAGCTGATTAACTGATTCTTCGTTCATTGCCATATAGATATATTTTACTTCATCTGCTCAAAAGAATCTAAAACTATAATCCTTGACTCAGCATAACCCCATGATAACTCACCATTAATTTCTAATTTTTTGTCTAAATATTCATCGAGTTTTTCATCAGCATTTTTGTAGTTGGTACCTGCAACAATTTGAATTTTGTTAATCATCATTGGGTAACCATAAGAATTATTTTCAAGTAAAAACGGCTTATCAAAATAAAACCAATACCAATACTCACCCAGTTCCAGATCTGCAGGAATTTGTTCCTTTTTAATTACACCCAAAGCCGTAACCTTTTCTCCTAAAGAGCCCATGACAGGCTCTGAAGTATTTTTACTACCATCTTCAGTATTGTATGGAATATACTCTTTAGTTGTTGGATTGACATTTAGATCAAAGTTTTTTACGGCATTTTTAAGAGAAAAAGTATCGCTTAAGACGAAAGGATCACCCTCGTAAGCAATCTCGTAATACAAATCATCCTGTGGTGCAAATGTTACTTTTTTAACTTGGGCCGCCCCATAGCTCGTTATTATAAAATAGTCGTTTTTATCGGCTGAATAAACTCCCAAGTAATTTCCAAAGGAGTATGGCCCTTCACCCCACTTAGATCCCTCAAAAACTACATATTTGGTATCGGGGGAAGTCTTGATATATTTGCTCTGCGAACAGTCTATCGATTTATCTGAGTATTGATGGTCGGTAGGTATAGCAAAATTTTGACTGTTACTTAAAACAATTTGAACTGAACAATTATCGTCAAAATAAGAGTTTTGGATAGTCACCGCATCTTGTTGAGTATCTGGCATAGCAATCTCAACGGGCCTTTTTGCAATCAAGGTTAAAATAATTAAGAACAATAAACCACTCACCACAAGAGAAACAATTGCAACAGTTTTCCAACTGATTCGATTTGTTGTCTCAGGTTCGATCTGCTCAAGCTGATTGACTGGTTCTTCATTCGCTGTCATATAGATATATATTACCGCAAAAGTGGGATGAAGAAAGAAGGTATTTTACTTCATCTGCTCAAAAAAGTTACTACTGCTTACAAGGGTTGTTTTGGCTTCCTTCTCTTTTCTCTCTTCTTTCACCTTAGTAGGCTTAGTTTTCGGCCGTCCTCATTTATATGGTTTTTGTGGGTGAGTGGTGACCCCAGTGGGATTTGGACCCACGATTTCTTGGATGAGAACCAAGTGTCCTAGACCGCTAGACGATGGGGCCGTTTTTGCTT
>Ga0155003_131_pt1 | contig 15778 bp, 19 predicted proteins | sample RifCSPhighO2_01_FD_105971 | JGI IMG/M metagenome (GOLD analysis project Ga0155003, IMG submission 105971) | candidate division WWE3 bacterium RIFCSPHIGHO2_01_FULL_35_17 | reverse complement strand
GGTTCGCGGGAAAACTTTGGGCGAAAGACTAAAAAACGCAAAAGCAAAATTCAATTATTCTGATTACCAAAATATTTGGGAGGCCCACAAAGCACGAAATAAACTAGCTCACGAATTTGATTATAAAATGTCGATTTCCGAAATGAAAGCACATTATTTAGTATTGAAAAAATCAATAAAAACGCTAATATAAAGTTATGCCTAACCCTGCACATGGCAAAGTTTTTACTCTTCCGTTTTCTAAAGTTTCAAAAAGTGATATTGCCTTAGCCGGTGGAAAAGGCGCAAATTTAGGCGAAATGTATAACGCTAAAGTTCCTGTTCCAAATGGTTTTGTTGTAACTGCACAAGCTTATTACTACTTTATAGAAAAATCCGGGCTAAAAGAAAAAATATTAAAAGAACTTAAAGACCTTGATGTTGAAAATTCCAAAAAATTACAATTAGCTTCTGACAATATAATAAAGTTAATTCTAAAAGAACAAATCCCGCAGGAAGTTCAAGAAGAAATTAAAAATATGTATCACGGTTTATGTGGAAACATAGACAAGCAAGTAGCCGTAAGATCATCAGCAACTGCAGAAGATTTGCCCGAAGCCAGCTTTGCAGGACAGCAAGAAACATATTTAAACATAACTAGTTGGCGAGACGTAGTTAAATCAACAAAAATGTGTTGGGCTTCGCTATTTGGGCGCGCCAAGGCTTCGACCACTTTAAAATCGGAATCGCAGTTCCAATACAACTTATGATTCAAAGTGAAGTTTCTGGAATCATGTTTACAATAAATCCGCTAACAAATAACAAAGATCAAATTTCAATTGAAGCAGCTTACGGTCTTGGACAGCCAATAGTTTCAGGTGAACTTACACCAGATCAATATTTTGTTTCAAAAAATGGGTATAAACTAGAGGAAAAATATATTATTCCTCAAACTTGGCAATTAACTCAAAAAGGGCGAATTACAATTTCAAGACAATATCAAAAAAAACAAAAACTAGAAGATTCATACATAATTAAGTTGGCACATATAGGAAAACAGCTCGAAGACCACTACGGAAAACCTCAAGACATCGAATGGGGGCTTTATAATAAAAAACTATATATTGTTCAAACAAGACCAGTAACTACAATAGGCAAAAGGGAGGAAACCGTTAATGTTGATATTACATCTAAAATCCCAGTTCAAGATATTATTTTAGAAGGGTCACCTGCATCTCCTGGATACGCAAGCGGAAAAGTAACAATAATTCATAGTGCAAAAGAACTTTCCAAAATTAAGCAAGGTAATATTTTGGTAACAGAAATGACAAATCCAGATTTTGTTCCTGCCATGAGAAAAGCATCGGCAATAGTTACAGATGAAGGCGGAGTTACTTCGCACGCAGCAATTGTTTCAAGAGAACTTGGAATTCCGGCAGTTGTTGGAACACGGCTTGCAACTTCAATACTTAAAAATAGCGAAGTAATTACAGTAAATGGTTATAACGGCCAAGTTTATTCAGGCGATTATGCCGAGGTCCTAAGAACTATTAAACCAGAAAAAGATTATTCTGAATATAAAAATGCAAAAACTGCAACAAAAGTTTACGTAAATTTGGGTGAGCCAGAACTTGCACAAAAAGTAGGACAGATGGGCGTTGACGGAATCGGCCTTTTACGCGCTGAATTTATGATTGCAGGTATAGGCAAACATCCTCGCAAATTTATAGAGGAAAAAAAGCAAAAAGTTTTTATAGATAAGCTTGTCGAAGGTCTCAAAATTTTTGTGGAAGCCTTTGAAGGAAGACCTGTAATATACCGTGCTACTGATTTTAAAACAAATGAATATAGATCATTAAAAGGTGGAGAAGAATATGAAGGCGAAGAAAATAACCCAATGATAGGTTTTAGGGGAGTTTGCCGATATCTTGCCGATAGCGAAGTTTTCAAAATGGAAATTGAAGCCATCAAAATTATTCGCAACAAAATGGGCTATAAGAATTTGCATTTAATGTTGCCATTTGTTAGAACAACAAAAGAATTAATAGATGTTAAAAAACTGTTAACAACATTTGGATTAACCAGAAAGGGAAGTTTTGAACTATATTTGATGGTGGAAATTCCATCGGTGGTAATTCTTTTAGACGACTTCATTGATGTTGGCATCGATGGAATTTCCATAGGCTCAAATGATTTAGCAATGTTGATTTTAGGCGTTGATAGAGATAACGAAAAAGTTTCTGGAATTTTCGACGAAAGAAACCCTGCAGTTTTATGGGCATTAGAAAAAGCAATAACGACTGCTAAAAAAAGAAACATAAAAGCATCAATTTGCGGTCAAGCACCATCTAGATTCCCTGAACTAACACGAAACCTTGTCAAGTGGGGTATAACATCTGTATCAGTTTCTCCCGACGTTGCATACCTAACTCGCAAAATCATATCCGAAGCCGAATTCGAAAAAGCAAGAAAATCATAGAAGTAATTACGGAGATATCCCATAGCCTATATTGCTTTTCACTAACTAAGGCATTAAAATACGTGCAAATTTATTTTCCACGCCTGATGTTATGAACTTACCAGCTCGAATACTAGAGGATCCAACGTTATCTCCAGACGATCTTGTTCATGAGATAACTTTGAGAAATCCATGGCAACAAGTTAAACCCGAAGATGATCCGTGTCACGTTTATGATGGGATTGTCATAGATAATGAACATCTTTCTTATGTCCCACCAAAGGTCACTGGCGTTGGTGGTGATAATTTAGATTATGAAAAACTACTATCGAAACACTCCTTGCTAGAAAAGCTACATATAAGAAGTGAAGTCCTTGGACACACCCTCAACCTAAATCAATTCCGACTCGAAACTAACAGTCTATATCTAGCTACTAAAGATTCAGGAGAAGATATCTTTATGGCATTTCCATCTGATGCTAGGAATGGACATAGATTTTTATGCAAACACGGCCAATACGATATTGCAACCGCAACTGCTTGGGAAAAAGAAAACTACAGATGTACCAACATACAAGGAACTGTCTCATACGGAAAAGATAGCGTTTTACTGCAAATGTTAACTTTATTCACAACCGATAATTTCCCAATGGCCTTAGAAATAGCCGCATTCACAATCCAGTCCGATAGACGTAGACAAAGCGTTCGAGTCCTGAACTATATTATAAGGATACCTAACATAGAGAGGGGCAACAAATTAGTTCTTTTTTATAAACCAAATAGAAAAGCTACACAGCCCGAAAATTACAATATTGCTGGGAGTGTATTTTCTACAGCAAATATTGTTTTTGATGCAATTTCAAAAGGAAACTGGCATTTGGCGGAATGACTAATAGTTTGCTAAACATCCACAATGCTATACTGCTGTTATGAAAATTAAATCTATTTCAACTCGTGTTATTTTAAATTCTGCAGGAGCTAAAACGATAGAAACGAAAGTTATGCTTTCTGATGAAAGTTTCGGAGTTGCTTCGGTTCCTGGTGGAATTTCTAAGGGCAAAAGTGAAGTTGCTTCAATTGATCCTTTAGAAGCTGTAAAAAGGGTAGGGGAACTTTCGGAAAAACTAACTTCACGTGAGTTTGATTCACAAAAGGAATTTGATACTTTTTTGATAGATTTAGATGGAACTTCCGATAAATCAAATTTAGGTGGAAACACAATGCTTTCTTTGTCGGTTGCTTTTTGCAAGGCATGTGCAAAGTCAGAAGGTCTTGAAACATATCAATATATCCACAATATACATAACCCCGAAAAGCTATTATCTGAAACTAAATTTTTTATGCCTCGAATGATGATGCTTATTTTAGAAGGCGGTCTTCATGGTTCTGGAGGCGCAACTATTCAGGAATTTATGGCAATTGTTGAAACACTAGATCGTGGCGTTGAAATTTATAAATCCGTAAAAAATGAGCTTCATAAACTTGGAAAGTCTACAAACGTAGGCGCAGAAGGAGCGTTTTCGCCAGAAGGTTATGATAATGAACAAATTTTGGCTTTACTAAATGGATATCTGCATAGTGAGAAAATTGCTTTGGATGTAGCGGCTTCGTCGTTTATTGAAGCCGGCAGGGAAACCCCAGATTACGACGTGATACTGGAAAACTATCTAGTCGAATCAATCGAAGATCCATATGGTGAAGATGACTGGGCAAATTGGGAATTATTTGCAAGAGAGAAACTTTCAAATATAAAAAATAAATTAATGATAGTAACTGACGATATAACAACGACAAATCCGCAACTCCTTGAAAAAGCTATAAATAGGGAAGTCGGAAATGCGATACTCATAAAACCAAATCAGATAGGAACCGTAACCGAGACTTTGCAAGTTATAAAAATGGCTCAAAATAGTACATGGAAAATTGTAGTCTCTCATCGTGGAACAGACACAAACGATGACTTTATAGCGGACTTAGCAATAGGTGTCGGCGCCGAATTTGTAAAATTCGGCGCCCCAGCTCGGGGAGAGCGTGTCGCGAAATACAATCGGCTAACGGAGATTATAGGGTAGACACCCACCCAAGGCCTGGCCCGCGAGGGCCAGGCCTCAAACAGCCTCGTCCCTAAGTTCATCAAAAGTTTAAAGTTTTGTTACTTTCATTTGGTAGCATTTCTTATATGCCGTATAAGAATAAAACCAAGATATACATTCCAGGAACTTACTACCATTTATATGCTCGTGGCATAAATAAAATGGTGATGTATAAATCTCCGCTAGATTACAAGTATTTTCTCTTTCTTTTAGAAAAGTATTTAACTCCAAATTTTATCGAAAAACGACAAACTAAGTGGGGGACATTATTAATTTCAACCAATTCAGTCGCAAAAGAAATCGAATTAGAAGCGTTTGCGATAATGCCAAATCATTTTCATTTACTCTGCAAAAATATAAAAAAATACGGCATTACAAATTTAATGAGAAGAATTTTAGCTTTATACTCGATGTACTACAATCAAAAATACAAAAGGCGGGGGCCATTAATAGAAGGAAGCTATAGAGCAATCAATATAAAATCAGAACACCAATTGATACAAACCTCCAGATATATTCACCTCAATCCGTATAAAGCAAAACTTGTGCAACACGCGATTGAATATCCTCATACCTCGCTAAAATACTATTTGACAGGCGAATTCCCCAAGTGGGTAAAAAGAGGCTATTTAATTGATACCACAACAGATCATCGCAGAATAGAACGCTACTCTTCGGGCCAACCCCAATACGGCCTAGGCCCTGAAGGGCCAGGCCCGGACAGAGACAGACTGTGATAAAATGTTCCCTTATGTCTGAAGAAATGCCATATCACGATGACGAAATACTAAAAGCAAAGGTAATAGAAATCCCAAGCGGTACTGGTGTAATTAGGCTTCCATATAGACTACCAAACGGGACCCGAAGCAGAGATAAAGGACGCTCTTTCGTACATTTCTCACTATCACACCTTAATGCTAACCAGATATATCATGCTTACTTCTCAGGCCAACCCCGAAACGGCCTAGGCCCTGAAGGGCCAGGCCCTCACCCTACACCCGGTATAACGCAAAGTCCGTCCCCAGAGGATTTTCAACAGTCATCTCCTGAAGTATAGTCATCGGCTCAAAGTACTGTCTGATTGCCCTCATCGAATTTCCACTTGTAGATAATGCCACATTTATTTTTTCCAGCTTCACACGCTCTTTTAGCTCATCTAAAAACGGCCAAACTCGCATCTCTACCATTTTTATGCTTTCGCCACCAGGAGGAGCCGTTTCATATCCACGCCTCCACTTTATTGCTTCTTTTGGATTTTTTGCCATTGCTTCTTCTTTGCTTTTGCCGGTTAAATCTCCATAGTTTCGCTCTTTAATTCGCCAGTCCTCTTTCCACACTAAATTATCTAAGTTCGGATGCTTAGCAAACGCGATCTTTGCGGTATGTTTTGACCTGACTTGATCAGAAGTTATGACCACATCAATTTTTAACTTATTTAATTCAGACCTTAATGCTTCTGCCTGTTTTTTACCAACTTCAGTTATGTCGGTTTCATCTCGCCAGCCAGAAAAAATCCGCCTTACGTTATCTTCAGATTCTCCATGTCTAAATACGACGATAAAGTTATCGTTGGTGCCGATTTTGTCCTTTGGTAATGCAACGTCACTTTTTCCTGGGTTTTTTAGTGAATTTTCGGCTGCCTTTTTTATTTGTGTAAGTATTTCTTCATCCATTTTTTGTATTCAAATTAATTAGTATTACGACTTCGCCTTTGCTTGCATATTTGTCTTTTTTCAAGATCTCCAAAAGTTCAATTGGCGTTCCAGTATGAACTTCTTCATGCATTTTTGTAAGTTCTTTGCAAATTGCAATTTCAGCGTCAGTATTATAGATAGACTGCATTACTTCAATCGATTTTGCAAGTCTAAAAGGGGATTCGAATGCGATGTACGTCGATTTGATAATTGCGTTCGCTTCTTTTATAGAATTAAGAAGCCTTGTAAGTTCGCCTGTTTTTCTTGGAAGATAGCCTATAAATGAAAACTTGTCAGGAGCAAGACCTGATGCTACAAGTGCAGTTGTTATTGAAGTTGCGCCAGGCAAAACTTCGATTTTATGAGAAGTTTTGCGGACTGCTTTGATTAGTTTGTATCCAGGATCGTTTATTACAGGAGTTCCGGCATCAGAAACAATTCCAATATCAATCCCAGAATCAAGCATCGCAATTACTTCGGGAACTTTATTTGTTTCGTTGTGGTCAAAATATTTCATTAAACGTTTGCTTTTAGAATCAATTTCTAATAGTCCAAATAGTTTTGAAGTCATACGCGTATCTTCGGATAATAAAACTTCAAGCTTTTTTAAAACGGCAACCCCTCGCAACGTAATATCGCCTATATTTCCGATTGGGGTAGGGATTACGTATAAAGTAGACATATGATAGTATGGATTTTATCATGTTAAGTGAATTGTTTGCGCCTTTTATATCTTTAATATCTGACTCTATAGTCCGCTTCGGATATGCAGGAATCATTATCGTTACATTTATTGAAAATATTATTGCACCTATTCCTTCTGAATTTGTTTTTCCGTGGGCTGGGTTTTTGGCTTCACAAGGCAAACTTAATATTTGGCTAATATCTTTATCTGGAGCATTTGGATCTGTAGTTGCAGCACTTGTTTTATATTATCTTGGATCAAAATTCAATGGACCTAAAACCAGACAGTTTATAAACAGATATGGCAAATATATTTTTATCTCACTAGAAGATCTCGAAAAAGCCGAAAAATGGTTTGAAAAATACGGCCCATTAACAGTACTTATCTTTAGAGTCGTTCCACTTGGAAGAACTTTAATATCAGTTCCTGCAGGATTTGTAAAAATGAACATATTTACATTTAGCGCCTTCACATTTATTGGAACATTCGTGTGGAGCCTAATACTTACATACGCAGGATTTGCACTTGGCGAAAACTGGGACGCCGTCGCAAAATTCCTAGACAAATACCAACACCTTGTAATATATGCAATCGCAATTGCAATAATTGGATTTGGGGCATGGAAAATAATAGGGAAGAAACCTACGAAATAACAAACGATCTTTATGCAAGGCTAGTAGAACCCTTCGATTCATCTTCTTTCATTGCATCTCTTAGAAAATCCTCAAAATCGCGGACAACTTCTGCAAAACCAAAGTCATTCAACTTTTCTAACGTTTCAGGAAATCTTTCAGCAAGCTCTTCAGCAGTTGCCCCTTTGACTTTCGCATCCACGTAAGCACTTATTGACTCAGCATCTTGCGTGTAATCTTCTCCAAGATCTACATCGGTATCATCTGCAAAAACTTCTTGTAGAAATTTTCTTAAATTCTGGGACATATATAATCACCACTTTCACTAAAATTTTAAATATTATACAACAAAAGTCGGCATGCCAAATTTATACTTCGCCCATTCAGGTCCCATCCAAGTCCCATTCAAGACCCATTCGATGGGCTCCCAATGTGCGAACATTAAAAAGGACATATGGTAAAAACTAAAGTCCAACACACTTGACTTTGTCCCATAGTCTGATAGATTACTGCACATTCTGCTATCCAATGCGGATGGCATAAAAAGAAAGGAGGCCAGAAATGGCTGAAAAGTTAGTAGTTGTGAAATCCCAGATCTGCCAAACATGCGGCGGAGCTGGAAGCGTGCAGGACGTTTGCGCCACGTGCTTCGGCACCGGCATAAATGAAAAAGACCAGAATTGCCGGGCATGCGGAGGGTCTGGGAGGCGTGTCAAGACTTGTTCTACCTGCAGTGGCAGAGGACAAATCTAGACAACCTTGGATGGTTATGTTGGCTTTATGCCTATTTACAAAAACATAACCGCTCAGGATTTTTTTTAAAAATCATCAAACCATAGACTCCCATGGGTAATGAATCCAATCTGTAATAATCGGATTTGGGGCATGGAAGATATTAAGAAAGAAAAATTGACCTTTGACCATAAAATGATAGAATCAGCCTATTATGAAAATAGATAAAAGGAGTCTTGAAGGCGTCACTATATCCACGGGGCTGGTAACTATTGTATTGATGATCATTTTTGCCTCGTTTGCGTTTGCAGATTTAGTTTTTGAATGGGATTTATTTTCCGAGGAAATTCAAAGAGGCCTTGGAGTTATCATGTTCTTCTTAGGAAGCATTGTTATTGCTTGTTTTCTTTTGAATATAATGGTTAATCTTAGTATTATGTCTTCGAAAATGGAAAACCAAACAAAAAAGATATCATGACAAACTCCGACGATATAAATATTAGTTTTAGTCCTAAGACTATCTCTCTATTAGTAGGGATTATGTTACTAGTCGTATTGGGATACTTTAGTGTAGCAAAAATCAATGAAAACAAACAATTCAAAAAATTTTCTGCAGTTTATAATTCTGTTGAAAATTCCAATGATAAAGATGAGCTTCTTCAACTTTTAAAACAAGAGAGGGGTTTGGGCGAAGGTTCCGGCATTGACACTAACCTTGAATCACGTATCGATGTTTTAAAGGATTCCTTAACAGAAGATGCGAAGTCGGAAGGATATAAAGTAACATCATCTGATATTTACTATTACGACGGTACAAGTGTTCAAGCTGCGCAAGGATATAGAGTATCTCTAGATAGCCCAACAAACAAAGTTATTACAGATTTATACAACAGTAAAATTGCCGATATTCAATCAATATATAAAACGCTAAACCCAGACAATTACGGCAATTACTCGATAATTACTATAAACAGCATAGGTTCGATTGATTCGCAAACAAAAGCCTATTTGCTTACACGGGTTAACAGAAACTAACACCAAAATACGAACACCTTGTAATCTACGCAATAATCGCTGCAATAATTGGATTTGTGGCGTGGAAAGTGATAGGGAAGAAACCTAGAGAATAAAAAAACCTCTACTATACCTCATCTCGTATTGAATTCTCGAATTCACTCACTAATTCCGCAAAATCAGAATCTTCTGACATTTTTCGTGCTATTTCAGGAAATTCTTCAGCAAGTTTATCATCCTCCGCACCTCGAAGTTTTGCATACGCATATGAACTTAGATTCTCGAAATAAGGCGTATAATCTTCAGGTTCAGTTTCGTCATCATCCGCAAAAATTTCACTCAAAAGATCACTTAAATTAACTTCCATGTATAATCACCAACTTTCACTAAAATTTTAAATATTATACAACAAAAGTCGGCATTCCAAATTTATACTTCGCCCATTCAAGGCCCACTCAATGTGCTCTCAATGTCCGGACAAAAAAAACTGATATAACCAAAATACTTGCAATTAAAGGCCTTTTGCATATAATATGCGCATCCTATAAGAAAGGAGGAGCTACGCTATGCAAAAGCTATTGCAAGGCGCAAGAAAGCTTTGGCACTACGTGGTTTGTGGCCGTTGCAAACGCGACGACCACTGTGGTCACTGCGAATGCTGTAAAAATCAGCGCTAGCGGTGACCGGACCTGGGCGGTTATGTGGCTATTAGCCGATTTACAAAACATAACCGCTCAGGATTCTTTTCAAAAACCATCACCTTGTAGACTCCCATGGGTAAACAATCCAGTCGTCAGAAGAAATCTTCCGCACATAAAAATCAGGAACCAAATCACTTTCGGTTGGAGAATAGTGGATGCATGCTAATTTATAGGTAACAAGGATCTCCCTAGATAAGGTATTATTAAAAACCTTTCTAATAGTTTCAGCCGATCTACATATATCAGAAACAAAAAGAATCTTTCCACTAACACCTCCAGAAGGGAAACAAGCTGATGTATAAATCAATTTAGTTTCAAACGACTGAGATATCCACGCACCGACAGAAACCCCGCCACGGACCAGCATTACAATACACGTTGGTTGAAAATCATCAACGATTTGAGCTGAAAGAATAAGACAATCTCTATGAAATTCCTCTAGTGAATAATTGACCATATTCGTATAGAAATAATAATAGTTAAAAGCAAAATACTAAATCAAGCCTTAACCTTTCTTCCATCATGTTTTTTTAGTGGTACCACCCAGTGGCCACTGGAGTCCCACCGAGTGGCACCATCATTTTTTTGGTACACAAGGAATCGTTGGCTAAAAAATTCTAATTTAGCTCTTCATCATCCTCTCCGCCTGTTTTTTGCGCAGTACAAGAGTTTTTTCGTGGTCGGGTAGGTTTTTTACGGCGTTTGCGTATAGGTTTGCGATTTCTTTTTTGCCGGTGTCTTTAGCGATTTTGGCGTATGTTAGCCAGATTCCTGTTAACCACGTTTTTATTTTCGCAATTCCATCTTTTTGGGTTTTGGTTTCTTCATCGTATCCGTCAAATATTGCGTGTTCAGCTTTTGTAAGTGCTTCAATTGCATCTTTTGTTTCACCTAGCAAATGATGAATTTGGGCCTTTTTATTTAACGCCCACGCCTTATGGGCTTTTGATCCACCAAGATCGTTTATAGATTTGGTCACAAGTTCTAGGGCATTATGCAAAATATCATTTTTACTTTGAGTTTTAGAGTGTTCACTGTACGAAATTAGCGCGTCTGCAAGATGCATGTTTAAAAGCGCACGCAAACCTTTATCACCAGAAAATTCTTTTTCGGCAATTTCAATTGCTTTTCCTGCAACTTCTAACATTTCTTTAATCACCGATTCTTTTTCTTTTTTTGAATTTTTTGCTTCAGCAATATGACTTAAAACCAAACGCTTATGACCAAGCGCTTCAATCAAACCTTTCTTATTATTACTTTCTTCATGAACAGTTAATAAATCATTAACCTTTAAAAGCGCCTCTGACAAAAGACCCGACTCACGAAGCTTTACAATATCCTCAATTAAAGTATTTGACATACTCGGATTCTAACACACTTTATATGCTAGAATCATTGATTACATGGACCCAATCCAAATTTTTGAAAACAAACATTTAAACAACATTCTTGAACTTTTGAAAGACGAATACTCATCATTAAAAACTGATATCAAAAATATAGAAAACGAATACTCTGCAAAGTTGAAAGAAGCTTCAGAAGAAGCACGCCAAGACGACGCAGTCGAAACAATAAAAATCGCAAATAAAATGATGCAAAGTCGCGACTACGTTTTCAAAAGAAATTATGTAAAAAGGATGGAGTCGCAAATAAATACGCCATACTTTGCCCGAATTGACTTTGAAATGGAAGGTACCAAACAACCTTATATCATATACATTGGCAAACATTCATTCTTACCAAAAGATATAAGCCATCGAATTTCAGACTGGAGAGCACCAATTTCATCACTTTACTACAATTACCAAGAGCCACAAAAAAACGTAAAATACGAATTCGATGTTCCTATAAAATACCAACCCTGGAAAATTGACCACAAAATAATTAGAGGAGACCTTAACCTTAGACGAAACATCGACATAGTAAATCAAAAAATATCTGGAATCTACGATAACAACCTGCGCGTCGACCTTTTATCAGAAGCCATAAAAAAGAAAACTGGTGGAGTTTTAGAAGACATCGTAAAAACAATTCAAGCTGGTCAAAATGAAATCATAAGATCAAACCCATACAAAGTAAACGTAATTCAAGGAACCGCCGGAAGCGGAAAAACAACTGTTGCAATTCACAGAATTTCATACCTTTTTTACACATTCAAAGACGAAATTCGTGAAGACAACACTTTGCTTTTATCAGCTTCAAAAGTTTTGGTTAATTATGTGGCCAAAACCCTTCCCGAACTAGAAATATACTCACTAAAAAGGGACACACTAGCAGGTCTAATCCTAGAAATCTTTAAATCAAACAAACTAGATTTCAGCCAAGCTTACCTAACAAAAAAAAGAAACGGCAACTGGACGGATACAAATATTAACGAAATAAGTAATAAAATTGAAACATTTTCCAACGTGTATAAAGAGAAAATACACGCTGAACTAAAAACAAAACCATATTACAGCGAATTCAACATCGAAAGACAACTAATAAGGATGCAACAAAGGCCAGCTTTCTATCAACTAAAATCAATCAACGAAGATATCAAAAATGAAATAAAAGAACTAACCGAAAGCTTTGGAAAAAGTAACCTAATAATTGCAAAAAAAATCGACCAGCTTGAACTTGCAGAAAAAGAGTTAAACAAAATGCTAAAGGCATTTAGGCCAATTGAGCTATACAACGAATTTGTCGGACTCAAAAAATTTGACAAGAGGAACATCGACATAGACGAGTTAAGCATTATGTACCTGTTAGTGGATAATTTATACGGACTTGATCAAACAAAATACAAACAAGTAATAGTAGATGAAGGACAAGATCTATCATTAATAAATTATGTTGCAATAAAAAACCTTTCAGAAGGACTTGGAATTACAATTCTTGGGGATCTAAATCAATCAACAGAAGACGAAATGGGCTTAAAAGACTGGCAAGACCTTGAGGAAATTTTTGCAAAAGAAAACATAACCTACCACGAAATCAAAATAAGCTACCGAACTACAAAGCAAATCATAGAACTGGCAAAATCCATTTTGCAAAAATTTCCAACATTCAAACATCTTCCAGAACCATTTAGAAGGGAAGGAGAAGACCCAGTAATCCAAAACTTCAAAAGCAAAATAGATCTCCTTTCCCAAATCTCACAAGACATAGGATCAATAAATAGTGATGGCCATCAAAGATCAATTGGCATCATTGAACCAAATCCAAACCAAATGGACGACACAGCCCATTTACTAAAATCCCTAAACATAGACTACATAATGGTCGACGAAATGTTTGAAGATTTTAATAGCTCTGGCATTTACCTAATTCCACAATCACTCGTAAAAGGCCTAGAATTCGATACCGTATTTCTTATCGACCCAAACGAAAAAATATTTCCAAAAACGCCACTTGGTGCGAAAAAACTATTCGTATCTTGCACAAGATCAATAAACAGACTATTCATATATGGAATTTCTGAAACAAATAGTTTATTATTGTAAACACGAAAGGCGGTGAATGAAATGGAAACCTTTGAAAATGAAGGACTAGAACAAGAGACTCCCAAAGAAGAAGGAACAGTGCCAATAGATTTCTGGGCATGGGTAGCTCGTCAGAACAGAAAAGAACAAAAAGATAATATGTCATGGCGTGAAGAAGTCCGTTTATTAGAGGAATCTGGGGAATACGAACCTCCGGAAGTACCTCTTACACATTATCAAAACGGATAATTGTATTGATTATCTTAACTGATAAATCCTGCCCATAAATTCTGATATTTTGCTGTCTGTTATCAAGTCACGCTTTGTTATTGGCTTTTTTAGGATTATTCCATCTAGTGTTCTGCATCTGCTTAAAGCAACATATAGTTGTCCATGAGCAAATATTCCGCGGTCCGTATCAATTACTACCTGGTCAAATGTTTTGCCTTGACTTTTGTGAATGGTTACGGCCCATGCAAGTTTCATTGGGTACTGCGTATATGAGCCAACAACACTTGCAACAAGTTTTTTTGAGCTTTTATCAAATTCATATCTAAAAATATCCCATGTATGAGAATTCACTTCTACAATTTCGCCGTTATCAAGCATTACTTCTATAATATCTTCATAGTCTTCTTCTCGAATTATGTTTGTAATTTTTCCTAAACTTCCATTAACCCACCTTTTTTCTCGATCATTATTTAACATCATAACTTGTGCACCAACTTTTAAAACAATAGTTTCTTCTACTGGAAGCTGTCTTATGTCAAAATTCCCAACCGTTGAACCTTTAAAATTAAAAATTTCACCAAAAACTTTAGAAAGCTGAAATTCATTTAATTCGAAAGCCCTTTTATTAGTCGTAGTTAAGTGAATTGTAAAATCTTCTGGATCAGGAATATATTCAGGATCAACCCTTGCGTTAATTGTATAAATATCTTGCTCTGATAAAGTATTGTTTCTAACTGAATTTAAAAGGGCTAAAAAGTTTTCATCACTTTGTCTATAGATTTTTGTCAAAACAACAACCTCAAAGCTTGAATTTTTAAAAGCTTCTGACGAAAAAAAGTAAGGCGAATCATACAAAGAACCCGCGCTTCCTGAAAAAATATGTTCTTCATCACGAGTTACAACTGGTGGCAATTGATTTAAATCCCCAATAACAACAAGCTGAACGCCTCCAAATGGCAAATTGCTTTTTTTATTTATGCGAAGAGCTTTTTCCATGCAATCAAATAAATCAGCTCGAACCATAGAAATCTCATCAATAATTAAAATTTCTAGATTTTCAAAAATTGAAGCATCGCGGACTTTTTTAACAGAATTCAAAGTTATATCAGGCTTAAACCCAAAAAAAGAATGGATAGTTTGACCAGAAACATTTAAAGCAGCAACGCCAGTTGGGGCTAAAACAGCAAAATTTCTATCAGTAACTTTTGTAAAATAAGTAAGTAAAGTTGATTTGCCGGTGCCTGCGTTTCCTGTAATAAAAATATTTTTGCCTGAAGTCTCAATTAGATTTATCGCATTTTTAAATTCATTTGAAAGTTGAATATCCATGAAAGAATTAGTTTAATACTTTCTGATTACACCAATAACGCGACCTTTAATTTCTACATTTTCTGCGTAAATTGGATCCATAGTCGAATTTTCTGGTTGAAGTCTAATTCTTGTTGCTTCTTTATAAAATCTTTTTAACGTAGCAAACTCGCCGTCAATTATGGCAATAACAATCTCACCATTTTCAACATTATTAACTTGTTCGCAAATAACTTGATCGCCATCCATAATGTGAGCATCTATCATTGAATCACCAACAACTTGCAAAACGAAAGTTCTTTTAGACTTACTTACATAATCAGCTGGAATATGTACAGTTCTAGAAGAATCTTCGATAGCTTCTATAGGTTGACCTGCAGCAATATATCCAACAATAGGAACTTCAATTGATTCCACTGGGTCATAAATTGCATTAGTGTTTTGTAAAATTCGAATACCTTTGGCTTCACCAAATATTCTTTCTAATAAACCTTTCTTTTCTAATGCATCAAGATGTTCAGAAACTGTTGCTAAAGAACTTAACCCCATAGCTTCAGCAATTTGCTTAAGAGTAGGGGAACTACCAACTTTTTGAATATGTTGTTTTATATACTCAAAAATTTCTCTTTGACGTGGGTATAGATATACTGGCATAATGTAACCAATTTACCGAAAGTTACCCGAAAGGGCAAGAGGCAAAAAATGTTTATTTTAAAATCAGATTACAAACCAACAAAGGCACAAAACAAAGCAATTGATGAAATTGTAGAAAGCATCAAAAACAAAA
>Ga0155003_126_pt1 | contig 16375 bp, 16 predicted proteins | sample RifCSPhighO2_01_FD_105971 | JGI IMG/M metagenome (GOLD analysis project Ga0155003, IMG submission 105971) | candidate division WWE3 bacterium RIFCSPHIGHO2_01_FULL_35_17 | reverse complement strand
TATCATTTATATAGCTAAGCGGACGCTTTCGTTCCCCTTCAGAAATGCTTGGATTCCCGCTGGGAAATACCATGCTGAAGCTTCCAATCTTGATTTTTCGAAATGCGATTTCCAACTGGCGGAGAGGGAGGGATTCGAACCCTCGACATCTTGCGACGTACCGGTTTTCAGGACCAGCGCACTAGACCAACTATGCGACCTCTCCAGATGAGACTATTATATGATATAGACAAAATCTTGCGAATAGGAGAAAAATATGACAATTATACAAAAAGGGCTACCCCTTATAAAGCACTCCTCGCCTTTATTTCTTGCTCTACTATAAATCTATTTCGACCAAATTTTTCCTGACTAAGTTCTCTAATTCTCTTGCCCAGCTCAAAATCCCTTTTTGATTCTTTCATCAAATCCCAATCGGTTGTCATGGCAAATGGCGGAGACGGTTGGTTTCGAACCAACAATTTTAAATACGCTCTTCCAACAGGATTATTCATAAGATCCCCTTGTGCAAATGTTGGAGCAAAATATTTTTCCAAATACTCTGCATCATCTGTCCCAATTCTAAATATTGTCATACTACCTACATTCCCAAATATAGAATCTTTTATTTTATCTGGAAGTTGACCTATAAACTGGTTCGCAATAATTAAATTAAGTCTATATTTACGAGCTTCTGACAAAATGGTTTCAATATCAGGAGTCGTGTAATTCTGAAATTCATCTATATATAAGTAGAAATCCTCTAAAGCCTCTCCCCTTTCGATTTTTTCGATTCTTGTAAAAGCAGCGGCCAAAAGTCTTGGGACTATTAAAAGCCCTAAAAACTTTGAATTTTCAGCTCCCAACTTACCTTTTGATAAATCAGCCAACAAAATCTTCTTATTATCCATTACATCTTGAAAATCAAATGATGAAGTTGACTGACCAAGCATATAACGCATGGTCTTTTCTGTCGTAAAACGATCAAGCTTAGAAACAAAATAGCCCATCGTTTCGCCTTTTCGATTTTTAGTAGTATTTGCAACCTCATCTGTCCAATACCTTCTAACAATTGGATCTGCAATTACATCCAAATACGTCTTATGGAAATTCTCATCAGTTAAAAGCCTTACAACTTCAATTAAAGTTCCACCAGGTTTACTCATAACAGTTAACATACACATACGCAAAGCTCTTTCCAATTGAGGACCCATAATACCTTGTTTATTTGGATCATAAAGCTCATACAACATATCTATGAACTTGTTTATAATCATGTCCTTTGCCTTATCTGTCTTAACGTCAAGAATATTTAAACCCATTGGTCTTTCGGTTGATGGATCAAAATAAATTACATCATCAATTCTTTCAGGCGGAATTTGTTGAACAATATCATTAACAGCAGATCCGTGTGGATCAATAAATGCAACACCTTTTCCATTTTTAATATCCTGGATCGCCATAAACTTCATAAATTCAGACTTACCTGTACCGGTTGTTCCAAGAATATACATATGGCGGCGTCTATCTTCGTCCTCCATAAAAATTTTGACTTCATCACTTCTAAAAACAGACTTTCCTAAATACAAACCACTTTCAGGAAGTTCAATTGGTGCTGCTGAACCTTTACTTCTTAACCAATTAATTCTTGGGGTTTTCACATTTTCATTTGGCAAATGCCAAATTGTTGCAAGTTCTTCTGTATTTAAAACCGACCAACCCTTAAACCACTGTTTCTTTAATATTTTTGGGATTTCAAACGGCAAATTAATTTTCTCAACAATTGGAAACATTCTTGAAATAAAACTTTGAACATAATATTTTTGATATCTATCTGTAATTCCGCCAAAAGAATTAAATGAAGGACTATTAAATTGTCCGAATGACCTTTCTAAATTACTTAAATTCACTTTAGCTGAAGCAAGGTCTTCCGAAACTGAAACAAGTCTAATAACAGTTTCGAAACCGACCTTTGAAATCTTATCTTGAACCTTTTGAAGATAGTCTTCATCAATCTTAGACATTTTTGGACCAATAGATTTTCCATCTTTATCAGTTTGATTATGTTTTGCGAAATAACTTTTAATATGATCTTTGCCAAATTTTTGCCAATCGTCATCTGCTGGACGGACTAATATTTGTAAGGCTAAGGCTTCGTTTTCGTGAAGCTTGCTCATGCTAGACGTAATAACTGCCATTGAATCAACCTTCATTTCTTCATATGAATTTATTGGAAGATAATTTTCTTTTTTGAGAGCTAGCGATTTAAATTCAACATGTCCGCCGTTTGCCCAAACATTCCAAGGTTCTGTTTTCGTAAGTTCTGCCGAAGGATACGTAGCATTAATTTGCTTTTCAACCAAATTCTCTAAATGTTTTGGGCAAACGGCATAAAATTCTATAGAACCATTATTAGCGACAATTTCAAACGAAATGTGATCTTGCTCTTTTAGCGAATTCAAAAAGCCGCCTTTTTTAATTCCATACATACTGCTATACATTTGCTCACCAGCAGCAGGCTCAATTTCATTATCCTCATTAATTTGAATCTTAAAAAAAGTTTTATCTTTTAATGAACGTGTTCGATTCTTAAAACGCAAATACCAAAAATAAAACTTAACACCGAAGTAAATTAGAAATATAAAAACGAGAACAAAAACCGCACCGATTAAGGCAGATTGGGCAATCGATAAAACTTGATCAATACTTGAAATACTCTGAGCCATACTAAACGAATTCTAACATAGAAGGAGTAAAACAAAATTGACCTTTTCTGCCGAATTACATACTATTTAGATCATGAAATCAATAAAGCAAAAAGATGAAAAACAAATCCTAAAAAATACCAAAGACATACTTGATATTGCAGGAGCAGTAAAAATAAAAACTAAAGTTAAATCTGTACTCAAAGCTAGAAATGAAATTCATAAACGTTACTCACGTGTATAGTATCCTACGACAAAGACTTTACCCTTCTAACGCAATAACCATAAGAGACTCCCATGTCCGAGCGTCATCGACACGTCTACTGGCTGATTCTAATTGCGATGCTTGTGTATCTGTATCTGGATTATATTTACTGCCAAGAGTAGCTTTTGAACTTTGGACATTAAAAACATTACCAACAGGAGCAGAAACAACTGGGTATCTTCGAATATTAGGAGATTGGCTTACTGAGGCAACACCAAATTCCTCATTTACGACAAGGCCATCATCCCCCCTATTTGTCATAGCTTCTTCTAATACAGTAGCAGTCGGATTCATGTTCATTTTTCGGGCAGATACTTAACTAAAATATGCGCATATTATAACTTTTTAATGGATTTTTGCAAGTCGTCGTTGGTTTTGTTTATGACAATAAGAAAAGTCCTAATCCCTTAACTTTGAGGCTATTCCAAACATACGTTTTAGTCGGCTTATCGCCCTAGTCTTTATTCCTTGAATTCCAGGGATATTATCTTCAAGTTTGACCACGTCGTTATAAGGCAAATTAGCCTCAAGTGCGATTTCATATGCTCGTTTATGGTCTCCTTGCAAGACAAGTAGTCTACAGTATTCCTTTGCGATTTCAGTAGCAAATGGGTTTTGGTTCTGACTTTCATAACCATCATCTTCTCGTAACATCCAACCATCATATGCAGTTCGCACTTCTAGTAAGACACCAGTATCAAAGCTCTCTGACTGTTTCGATTTCGTTAAAGTTTCTTGATTGAAGCGTTCAAATGAAGTTAATTCTCTTGCTTCCCAACCTACCTCATAACCGACATCGCCGCTATCATTACCTGGTGAAGCGACTTCTGCCTTAAAAATTTTATCGAGCTGTTCGGTTTTTCTTAGTTTTGTAACCATATCAGCTATTCTATGGGCACTAAAATTATCACCAGCTAATACGGCTCGTTGATAAAGAAACCCTAGAAAACTAGGGCTTTGCATATTAGGAATGCTAATATCAGGAATCCCAAATTTGAGCAAAGACTCTGCGGCATGTAAGAATCTCCCTTCTGCTATGAGTTCATTTATATATATCTCTGCGAGCACAGCCTTCAACTCTGGGTTTTCAGTCATGTACACCAATCGTGATGCAACATATTGATAAGAACAATTTGGCGGAACTGTCGGTTCTGGCGCTTGGTATCTATCATTACGACAAGCGTTATACATCCTATCTAAAGCAGCCGCTTGAATTGATGTCGTTTCTTTATCACCATATGCATCAAACAAAAGCCCTCCACTAGTCGCAAATCGCCTTGTGTTTTCGACTCGGACTTCAACCGTAGGCATAGCAACTACAGCAAGGTTATTATCTTCATAGGGTATGATACTTTGTATCGAAGCACTCATGAGAATATATTAATAGCTTTGATCACAAAAATAAATAGGCATTTCTCATTTTCCCTTGACACTCTTCCCTTTTTTGCTTTATATAGTAGCCGAATTCACTTCGTTTTAATACTAAAATTAACTTGGCAACATACAAGTTATAGTTATGCTATAAAGCTATACCTTTTTGATTAACAGGATTATGTTTCTGGAGAAATAAGTTGACCAAACTCATTATAATCGTCTTTCCGAGCAGTTAAAAGCACCGCATCCATTAGTCGCGTTGTTACCGCTCCTGGCACTCCCTCTTTTTTAGTTTTATAACTTTGCCCAGCACTATTAGCATATCCAACCTCACCATATAATATACCAGTCGAAATAACAGAATTGAGAACAGCTGGTGGTTTTCCATTTTCGTCAAAGCTTTGACGTTCTTTAACGGAGGCGTCAACCGAAGCTTCTAAAATTATTAACCTATCCTTGTTTGACACAATTTCAGCGACCATTCCATAGATCCTCCAAGCAACACCATCTCCGTATGGTTTTGGTTCTTGACCGCTCCTGTATGTAGATGTAAAACCTTTGGTTCCTGCATCTGTTAAATCGTTGTCGTCTACTAGATGAGTGGATTTTGCTTGCGCTACTGCTCTTATTCGCATTAACATATTATCTGCAAAGGTTGGAGGTGATTTTTTCTGCAGTTCTGCAATAACACCTTTTGGTGAATAGTTTAATGCTATTCCACGAGCATATCCAGAAAAGCCGTTTGGGCCGTTTTCCTTTTCTGTTGTGCCCCATTCGACTGCCCTATTTATAGCACCTATCGTAATATCTGGATTAGCAAAAACTGCTTCGGCCATAGCACAAGCACGATCTGCTAGAACTTCTGCTAGGTCTGAACTATTTGATTCTGGCTGTCGTCCTTCTGGTGGTAATATTGTACTTACACAATGACTCATGAGCATTTATGATTTTATCACTAACTTAGAGTGTATCATAAAAGTTTATTTATAAGCTTAAATTGTCTACAGATTATATTTCTCTTGACACTCTTCCCTCTTTCCCATACAGGCTACTGTCAAACGATGTCAAAAAATCAAAAAAGGGGCTACCCTTTTCAAACGGGGGCTACCCTTATATACTATGTCAATCATGGTTGTTTTAAAAAATGTTTCTAAAAATTTCAATAACGTAAAAGCCGTCGACGGCTTGTCGTTTGTTATCGAAAAAGGTGATGTTACTGGACTTTTAGGCCCAAATGGCGCAGGTAAGACAACTACAATGCGAATGATTACGTCTTATTTCTTTCCGACTTCGGGAGAAATAACAATAAACGGAAAATCAACGTGGCTTCATACACAGCAAACTCAAAGACAAATTGGCTACATGCCAGAAAATAATCCTTTATATAATGACATGATCGTTTTTGATTATCTTTCAATGACTGCAAAACTTCAAGGCATAAACAATAAAAAGATTATAAATAGAATCAAAGAAGTCGCTAAATCTATAGGAATTAAAGACAAACTTGCTTCAAACATCGGGGAACTTTCAAAAGGCTACAAACAACGTGTTGGGATTGCTTCAGCACTTATTCATAATCCACAAGTTTTAATTTTAGATGAACCAACAGAAGGACTTGACCCAAATCAAAGAGAAGAGATCAGAAAACTAATTAAAGATCTATCAAAAGACAAAGCCATCTTAATAAGCACACACGTTATGCAGGAAGTTAAAGCCATGTGCAACAAAGTAATTGTCATAAACGACGGGAAATTAATAGCACAAGGCACTCCAGAAGAATTAGCGGGAACAAAAATATTAAAAGTAGTAATAGAAGGCGAAAAAATCAAAGAATCACTAGAAAAATTAATCGAAGAAAAAGATGAAAAAATTAAAGTTGAAGGCAAAGCTAAAACCAAAACAGTTTTCGTATACTCTAATAGAGAGCTGCGTCCAGAAATCTCAAAAATTGCACATATACAAAAATGGACCATTTGGGAAATGCAAATCCAAGATGGTCTAGAACAAGTATTCCATTCAATTCCAAACAAAAATGAATCTAAGTAAAATACAAGAAATCACAACCAAAGAATTAAAATCATATTTTGATCATGCACAAGGATACCTTTTGCTTTCTATACTATTGGCCGTTTTATACTTCTTGTTCTTAAGAACATTTTTCATAATAGGAACAGCTTCAGTAAGAAACTTATTTCAATTTCTGCCGTGGATACTGACAATTTTCGTACCCGCCGTAACAATGAGCTCAATTGCCAGCGAAAAAGACAAACAAACACTCGAATACTTAATCACTCAACCAATTACACCTAAAGACATAATAATTGGGAAAATATTTGGCGCATTTATATTCTCATCAATTGGAATACTTTTAACACTTCCACTTGCCTTTTTAATTTCGACTGTTGGGACAATCGACATTGGCGAGGCAACTGCAGGATACATTGGTGCTTTAATCCTAACGTTCGCATTAACTTCACTAGGTGTTGCAATTTCAAGTTTCTATAAAAACCAAATATCGGCATTTCTAACATCGGCAACCGTAATATTTTTACTAAATGTAATAAGCACAGATCTAGTTTCAATAAACATACCCATAACAATTTCAAACTTATTATCAAAGCTAAGCGTAGCTGATAACTATTTTTCAATAATAAGAGGCGTTTTAGAAGTTCCAAGCATCGTATACTTTTCACTTTTCATATACATATCAATAAATATTGGTATTACAAATATTGAACAAGTTAGATATTCAAAAATAAAATCAAGAATTATTAAATTTGCTAAATCGCTCGTCGTAATATTGGCAATTTCCGCAATAACTGTTTATTCAGCCGGATACGCAAAAGGTCGAATAGACTTAACAACAAATAAAAAATATACGTTATCAGAAATAAGCAAAGAAACACTTAAAAATGGCGACAAAGTAAACATAAACGTTTATGCGTCGAAAGACCTTCCACAACAATTCCAAGCAGTATTTTCTGAACTTAAAAACATATTAAACGACTATTCAGCATTTGGAGGACAAAAAGTTCAAGTCCAATACCTTAATCCAGAAGACAACATGGCGGAAATAAATGCAAATGGCATTTCCCCAATTCAGTTCAACGTAATCGGAAACGACCAATACCAAGTTAAACAAGGATATATGGCACTCGTAATTTCAAATGACACCGACAATTCCAAAAAAGAAGTAATTGCATATGTAAACGACCTAAACTCACTAGAATTTGAATTAACAAAAGCTATAAATAAAGTTAAAGAAACAGGAAGGCCAACAATAGCATTCGCGATTGGAAACGGGGAAAAAGATTTATATCAAGATTTTGGAACATTAAAATCAATACTTGATACAGACTACACAATTACAACAGTATCGTTACCAAACGCAGAAGATGCAAAAGTTCCGGACTTAAAAACATTCAAAGCCATCATTTTTGCTGGACAAACTAATGCTTACTCAAAAAATGCGGAAAAAGAAATCATCACGTATATTAAAAACGGCGGAAATGTTTTATACATGCCAGACCTTGTCCAAATTGATCTACAAACAACATCTGCATCTAAAAACGAGGCATTAAATGGTTCCTTGCTTTCAGAATTCGGAATAAAAATAAATCCAGATCTTGTATACGACTTAAGATCAAATGTGCCAACACAAGTTGGAACCGAATCAGGTGTGATTGTGGTTTCCTATCCGTTTTGGACTGTTGGAGTTTTATCTTCCACAAATTCAAAGGAATTTCCTGGCACGGCGATTTTCCCATGGACAAGCAGTCTTGAACTTTCTTCTGACGATTGGGAAAAACTTTATTCAACATCAATATTTGGAAACAAACAAGCAAACACATTTAATATTGCTCTTGAACAAGAGCTAAACGAAACAGACCTTCAAGAAATACCATTAATTGCAATGAGTGGACTTAAGGATAAAAACAAAGGAGTGATTATTGTCACAGGAACATCAAGGATATTTGATAATCAATTCATATCACAATCAAGAGAAAACGCCCTTTTATCTGTTAGCATTTTCGAAAAACTTGCATCAGAAAAGAATTTTTCTCAAATAACAGCTAAAAATATACTTGGCTCACAATTTATATCAACAACAGATGCGCAAAAACAACTTATAAACTACGGATCACCTGCCCTGTCATTTTCATTACTACTCATGCTTGGAATAGCAAGATACGGGGGAAAAAAGAGACAAAAACACATGATAGAATACATTTAATGCCGTCTTTTAAATCTATATCGCCTAAAGTCTATCTTTTTATTGCGGTCGCGATTTGGGGAATTGCAACACCAGTTATAAAAGCGACGGTTTCAAACGTGCCACCCTTTTCCTTTTTAATGCTAAGGTTTTGTATTGCTTCGATTATTACAATCCCAATATCTATTTACATACTTAGACATAACAAAATTGATTTTGGTCGCGCAAAGCATATTTTTATTTCATCAATTTTAGGACACGTCATCTCGCTATCGCTAATCTTTTGGGGTTTATCAAAAACCACTTCACTTGAAGGTTCTGTACTAACAGCCTTTTCGCCACTTATTGTTGCCGTACTCGGATTTATATTGCTAAAAGAAACTTTAGTAAAAAGGAAAATCGAAGGCACATTAATCGCCCTTATCGGAACAATAATATTATTAGGAATACCAGTAGTAATAAATAAAGAAAACTTTTTTGGCAACATTTTATTTTTTGGTGGAATTTTCTTTGACGGACTTTACGTAATATACGTTAAAAAATACTTATCAGGCGACAAAATCCTAAACCCAATTTCACTTACAATTCTATCTTTTGCTATTGCTTCAATAATATTCATACCACTTGCATTTATCGAGCAAAACTCAAACTACAAAAAAATTAGCTACGGCAACATCAGAAACTGTGCCATTTCAGATATAGACAATGGCGAATATTCAATAGAATACACATGCAATTTTACTGGATGCTTTAGCAAGAAAAACCCTACAGAGTATGACTGCATACTTAGAAAAAACATTCCAACATATGCATATCATCTTAAAGCAAGCATTAGTGAGTACTTAAAATATCCAAATGTAATCGGAATAATATATATGTCAATATTTTCAGGCTTGATTGCGTATATATTCTTTCAAAAAGGTTTAAAAAACTTAAAAGCATCTGAATCAGCAATATTTTATTATCTTCAACCATTATTTGGCGTGCCAATTTCTATTGTATTTCTACACGAAAAACCATCTTTAATATTTGCAATTGGAGCAATTACAATACTAGGCGGAATTTATATAGCGGAACTAAAAAAAAACTGATAGAATATCGACGTTATGAAAAAAGGCATTCACCCAACATACAACGAAAAGGCAATAGTTACTTGCGCATGTGGGAATAAATTTACTGTTGGTGCAACAGTTGATTCAATATCTGTTGAAATTTGTAGCGCATGCCACCCATTTTGGACTGGTGATGTAAAATTTGTAGACACAGAGGGTCGTGTCGATAAATTTATAAAAAAGCAAAAAGTAGCTGAAACCGAAAGAGAAAAACGAATAAAAGCTATCAAAGAAAAAATTAGGCGTGAAAAATTAAGAGAAGAAGCCCCAAAAAGCCTAAAGGAAATGCTAAAATCGATGCAATAGGCAATCTTAGCCTTAGCAAAAATGGATAATTCTTACATTCAAAAACAAATTCAAGACATAGAAAATAATATTCGGAAGACCAATTTATTGGTCCAATCGTCAAATGATGAAACCATAAAACAAATGGCCACAGAAGAGGTTCACAAACTTACTATTCAAAAAGATGCCTTATTGCAAGCAATAGAATCGAATACGAACACAGAACATACCACCTCTGATAAATCAAATGATAATATAAACTCACCTGTTTACGGCAATTGCATAATGGAAATAAGGGCTGGCGCAGGTGGAAACGAAGCTGGGCTTTTTGCAAGTGATCTTTACACAATATACAAAAGATTTTCAGAAAAAATGAATTGGAAAATATCTGAACTTTCAAAAAACGAAGGTGGAATCGGGAACATCAAAGAAGTCGTTTTTGAGATCACAACAGAAGAATCTAGCCGATCAATAAGCGAAAACACGCCATATAGACTTTTAAAAAATGAAAGTGGAACCCATCGCGTACAAAGGGTTCCGAGGACAGAATCTTCTGGCAGAATACATACATCAACAGCAACAATCGCAGTTCTTCCGATTGTGGAAAAAACTGAAATCACAATAAGACCTGAAGATTTAAGAATCGATACTTTCAGGGCAAGTGGAGCCGGAGGCCAACATGTTAATAAAACTGAAAGTGCTATAAGAATAACTCACCTTCCAACTGGCGTTGTCGTTCAATGCCAAGACGAAAGAAGTCAACATAAAAACAAAGAGCGTGCAATGTCGGCGCTTCAATCAAAGCTTTTTCAAATGATGAAAGATCAGAATGCAAAAAATATCGACGACATTAGATCAACCCAAGTAGGAAGCGCCGAAAGATCAGAAAAGATTAGAACATATAACTTCCCACAAGACCGGCTAACCGATCATAGAATAAAAAAGAGCTGGCACAACTTAGAAAAAATACTAATGGGTGAAATATTACCTATTTTAATTAGTCTTCGCGGTCTTGAAGTGTGACAGAAACAGTAAATTCTCGGCCATTGCGATGAATCAGAATATCAATCGCCTCACCTATTTTTGAAACAGCAATAACCTTAGGAAGTGAATTTTCATCGTTGATTCTAGTGTTTCCTACTTTCAAAATAATATCTCCAGGTTTTATTCTAGCTTTAGATGCAGGGCTATTTTTTACAACCTCCTGCACATATGCACCAACTGGCAAAGATTGATTTTTCGCGATATCAGATGTAATCATATAGGCTCCAACACCCAAAAATGGCCTTGTTATCTTTCCGAACTGATTAAATTGATCTACAACAGGCTTAATGGCATTAATTGGGATTGTGAAACCAACACTATTTGAACCTTCTGATATTGCAACATTTATTCCTATAACAAATCCGTTAATATCTAAAAGTGGGCCACCAGAATTACCTGGATTTAAAGCTGCATCGGTTTGAATTGCATTTTCAAGAACCTCACCATCATCAAAGATACTTGACCTTGTCGTAATTGCACGGCCAAGGCCTGAAACAATTCCTTTAGTAACACTATTTCCAAATTGTCCAAGGACATTTCCTATAGCAATAACAGTTTGTCCTACTTTAAGATTTCCTGAATCACCCAAGGTTAATTCCGGAAGAATAGATCCATCTGGAACATCTAGTTTAAGAATAGCAAAATCATTTACAGGGTCTTTATATATATTTTTAACATCATATGACTTTTCACCTTCACCAAAAACAACACTATAATTAGCATTTTCAACATCTACAACATGTCTATTTGTAAGAACAATTGCGTTTTTGCCGTCTACTACAAAACCAGTTCCGATTGAATCGTTAGCAAACATAGGGCCAGAGAAGGGATCAAAATACGACTCTTTTCTTATTACTGATACAACTGCTTTAGACGTCTTTTCGACAACTTTTATTACCGCGTCCTGCTCTTCAAGTATCGATACGCTATCCAATTTGGCAGGCTCACCTGTATCACTAGCAACTTCTTTTTTTGATGAAAAATAAACTGAAATCGAGTTCTGATAATAATATCCAATGTACGTAGCAATTATTATCGAGATAATTATCAAAAACCTTTTAATATCTGACATAAATGTATATTAGAACGATGCGTTTATCTGTTCAAGTATCTTAAAAAGTAGACCTGTCTTAAATAAGTCGTCGTTTTTTATAATCTCGATTGATTTATCTAATTGAGGATCTTTTTCAGCTTTTACATCTTCATCCGTGATTTCCACAATAAAATCTGGTTTTATAGCGCCAACAATTTCTTTACCATCTTTTACTTCATTATAAACACTATCTTTAAATCCGGAATTGTGTTTATCTATCCAATTACTATCAGGCGTCAACCACTTTGCAACAGTTACATGCAAAGATGCGCCATCAGAAAATTCTTCTGATTTTTGAACGGTACCTTTACCAAATGATCTTTGACCTACAACTAGTGCTCCTCGCCTTTCTTTTAATGCCCCTGCAACAATTTCGGAAGCAGAAGCAGATCCTTGATTAACCAAAACAACAACTCTTAAATTTTGATCCGAAAGTAACCCTTTATGGTCAACTTTAAAAGTTTGAGATGTTCCATCTGAAACATCTTCCCTAACGACAACTCCATCACTAATAAATTCGGAAGAAATAAAAACAGCACTATCCAAAAACCCACCAGGATTATCTCTAACATCTAAAATAATACCTTTTAAATTTGGCATTTGAGAAACGATTTCATTTATTGATTTTGTCCACTCATTATTTGTCTCTGCTCCAAACCTAGAAAGTCTAATATATGAAATACCATCACCCTTATCTTTCCATGTAACACTTGCTAATTTTATTGTATCTCTAGTAATTTTCATTTCAAATGATTCCTCTACACCATCTCTACCTATTAGGAGTGAGACTGAAGTTCCAGCCTTTCCTCTTATTTTTTCTACGGCTGACTCAATAGACATACCTGCTGTACTTATTCCTTCAATATTTATGATACGATCGCCAGATTTGATCCCAGTAGCAAGTGCAGGAGACCCATCTAGTGGAGCAACAATAATAATTTGTCCACCTTCGTTAAAGCCAAGTTGAGCACCAATCCCTTCATACAATCCATTTAAGGAATTCATGACTTGCGTGTTTTCCGTTGTGTCAAAGTAAGAAGTATACGGATCACCGATAGAAGCGATCATCCCATTTATTGCACCCTTCACCAAATCAGATTGATTAATTGGTTTTTTAATATGCTTGTTATTGATTAATTCCCAAACTTGCCAAAATCTTGCAAAGTCAACGTTTTGGGAAATAACACTTTCTTTGTTAACGATTTTTACATTTGAGATGCCTGTCTTAATATCAACCTCATAACCTTTAACTCCAAAGTAATACCCAACAAAAACACCAATAAGAATTAATAAAATCGTAGTAATAAGAGATTGTGTAAGTTTAAATAATTTCATATTTTCGTTTTTATCCAAAGTGGGCATTTATCAGAAGGAACGACTAATCTATTGAAAGTTGCATCAAACCAAACTTTCTGTCCCTCAATTGACTTAAACCATTTTACAAGAGTCTCATCTTCTAGCAAGTCACCAAAACCACTAATTACACCAAGCGGAACTTCTAACACAGAAGCCTTATCGTAGATTTCATAGTCAACCGAGTTTACAATCAAACCATTTACACCCAAAGCTGAAAGTTTTGGATACAAATCTATGGTGCTATGACTTGTCACAATGATTGACTCACTAAACATATCAATATCTTTACCTTTTGGCTTAGCCATTTTACTTAATTCTTGTTGCGAATTATATGAAAAATTTCCGATAGACGAGACACCTTTTGATATAAGTAAATTAAGCTGTATGGCAGAAAAACTTAGCAGAATTTTCCCCTGTTCTACCTTTTTGACAATTGAATTAAATGTTGACTGTGTTTGGGAATCTAGTAGTTGAGTTTCTGCATTATATATTTTAATTTCAATAACATTATCATTTATAGATAAAACTGTCCCGTTGACCTCGGATTTCATGTTTTCACTTTTTAAAATACCTTTATGCTTACACAAAACATCTCCAGGTTTAACAATGTCATCTTTTTTTACAATAATTTCGCCAAAGCCCTCAATAAAAACTGTTTCACTTTTTTTATCTAAAACAATAAGTTGCTCACCTGCTTTTACTTTGTCACCTTCTTTTACAACTGATAAATATCCAAATGGTATGTCAAACAAAGAAAATACTGATGAATTAAATGCTATTTGGCCTTCCCTTATCATGATAAATCCCCTTTACTATAAATAATAATTTCATTTTGACCTGTATAAAGCTCGCACGCGAAATGCATTTTATTTCCTGTAAGCGCAAGCTTTACATAGCTTTCTTGGGGAATTTCAAGAGTGTTTGCAAAATCTGGATTTATTTTGATTTCCCTGTCTTCTAATTTTGTTTTTGATTTTATATCTATAATTGAAAATTCCGCTTCTAAGGCACCTGGAGCAAAAAGTACTTTGGTTTCAGGTATTTCGTGCGATGAATTTAAGTATTTTTTAATATCTGTACGTTTACTTTTTAAAAATCCGAATTTCAAAATTTCCTTATAATCGTAATCAAAAGTTATACCAAACGAGCAAGGAGTTACGACATTCGAAGCAAATTCGGACAAGAAGATATCCTTTATTTTTTTCTTATATTTTTCACTTGCAAAATCGTTACAAACAACTACCTTATGAACTGTTTTGAGCTTATTTGAATTTTCCTTAAAAAAGTTTTTGATTTTAGATGTATCTACCTTTAATCGAATTTCGTCGTCAATATCATCACCCAGATAGATTTTTGTCATGAAATGATTAATCTCTTCTTTTGACAATGCAGATAAGCTAGATTGGCTATAAAGACCTAGAACACAAAATAAATAAGGTATGTCCAAAATGACCTCATCAATTTGAAAATTTATATCAATATTATTTACCTGTTTTGTATCGGAAATAATAAGAAGATCATCACTGTTTAGTTTTTTCAAATTTGTGATTGAGGAAATTGCTTGTATAAGCTTTTTCTTCGTTATAAATGAGTTTGAATAATCCTCTACAAAAGGAAATTTATATCCGAAAGTGCTTAGAACCTCAAACGGCTCATCTTGAACAAGCAAAAAGTGAACACGGCGTCCTGAAATATAAACGGGCAGAATCATGTTCTAAGTTTAACTCAATGCGTGTCGATCTGTAAAAGGCAATAAACCCATTATCCTAGCCTTTTTTATCTCAACTTGTAATTTTCGCTGTTTTTTTGCACTTAGACCAGAGTCTTTTTTAGACATTATCTTTTCTCTTGCACCTATAAATTTCTTTAAAATTGAGACATTCTTATAATCAATGTCCTTAACATTAATAGCAGAAGAATTTTCAATTTTTCTAATCACTCTTCTAACTGGCGCTTTTTTTGTGCTACTGTTTTTTGCCATATTTATTAAAATGGAGTAACTGAACTATTTTGTACTGACGAACCATCTACTGGGTCTCCTAAATCTAAATCGTTTAGATCAACGGCTTGTCCCATATCACTAGATACGTCTGAATTTGGAACGGTAGCTTGAGGTGTTCCTTCTGCGCTAGTGCTTGTAACGTTAGCAGATGCACCACCACTTGGTTGTGAAAGTATAATCATATCATTTATTATAACTTCAACCCTTTGCATTGGCTTTCCAGTTTCTTTGTCATCCCACTTTGAAGTTTGAAGTCTTCCTTCAATATAAATCTTTGTTCCCTTCTTAAGAAGTTGTGAACAAATTTCTGCAAGCTTTGACCAAGCAACCAAATTTGTGAATTCAGCTGTTTCTACAGCATTTCCGCTTGCATCATTATATGAACGATTTGTAGCGATTCCGAATGTTGCAACAGCGACTCCGCCTGCTGTATATCGCAATTCAACATCTCTTGTTAAATTACCAATCAATTGAACTTTATTTAATGATCTTGTAGCCATTTTTATTCCCTTTCTTACCTTTCAAAATTCTAACTAACTAAAATACTTATCTAAATTTAGCATAATAAAGTTAAAAGGTTCTAAAATTTTTGTTACCTAAGCAAATCTTAATTACTAACAACTGTTATCATACTTCTTAAAACGCCTTCGTTTTGAAGATTTAGCCATGTAGTAAGATCAGAAACTTTAAGAGAATCTAATTCAAAAGTTGAAATGTAGTAGTAACCTTTTGTCTTTTTATCCATTTCATAAGCAAAATTCTTCAATCCCCAACTGTCTTCAGTCAAAATTTTTCCACCAAAAGTAGAAACTTTGCCAGTAATATCTTTTATGTTTTTTTTGGTTTCGTCATCTTTTAGCTCTGGCTTAAAAATGATCATTGCTTCATATGTATTCATAACAAGCGAAATAATAACATGGAGCAAAATTATAGACAACTGGAAGGTT
>Ga0155003_127_pt2 | contig 18030 bp, 14 predicted proteins | sample RifCSPhighO2_01_FD_105971 | JGI IMG/M metagenome (GOLD analysis project Ga0155003, IMG submission 105971) | candidate division WWE3 bacterium RIFCSPHIGHO2_01_FULL_35_17 | reverse complement strand
GATAGCTTTAAAATAACAAGTGGTAGGTTAAGTGATAGCGAATTAGCTGCATATGGCGAGGCGGCGGGCGTTTTGGCCGATGCACCGATATACATAGACGACACACCAAGTATTTCTATAATGGAGCTTCGAACAAAAGCCCGCCGCCTACATGTAGATAAAGGTATTCAAATGATAATGGTCGACTATTTGCAACTTATGCGCGGAAGAAATGCAGAGAATCGTGTTCAAGAGGTTACAGAAATTTCATGGGGATTAAAAGCTTTGGCAAAAGAGCTTCGAATACCTGTTGTAGCAGTCGCTCAATTGAACAGGTCTGTTGAACAACGTGGCACAGGACACCCTCAATTGAGCGACCTTAGAGAAAGCGGAAGTATTGAACAAGATGCAGACGTTGTTATGTTTTTGTATCGACCCGATGAAGAAAATCGAAATGAAGTAAGTTTGGTAATCGCAAAGCACAGAAATGGTCCGACTGGCGTTGTGCCGCTCTACTTTAGAGGCGAACAAACTAGATTTTTTGAGCAATCAGCCAAAGAAGTTGAATAATATTGTTGTTGTATAATATCCACATGCTTAATTCAACTGATCTCAAAAACGGTGCGGTTTTTATTTATTATGGAAATCCATATAAGGTTTTACAGTATGAACACATAAAAATGGCAAGAGGTGGTGCAGTTGTAAAAGTAAAATGCATTGATCTTATCTCCTTGTCAATCAAGGAGATTTCATTTAGTAATAATGACAAGGTTGAAGAAGCCGATGTCGAAAATAGAAACATGCAGTATTTATATTCCGATTCAGAAAAGCTTTATTTTATGGATCCAGTTTCTTATGTGGGGGAAGAAGTCCCAGTTAGCAGAGCCAGTCGCGAAAAGAAGTATCTAATCGAAGGAAGAGAATTCCAAGTCACTGTTTTTAACGGAAAACCTTTAGGTGTTATTTTGCCTCCGAGCATTTTTTATAAAGTTATAGAGGCATCGTCTGCTGTGCGTGGAAATACCTCTAGTTCAGCAACAAAGCATGTAATTGTAGAAAATGGAATGTCAGTAGAAGTCCCACAATTTATAAAGGAAGGCGATGTAGTTAAAATAAATACAGAATCAGGAAATTATACTGGCCGTGGATACTAACAAAATTAGTGTAAAATCAACTTATGATAGATTTTGAAGCGGCTTCAGTTGCGATTATCCTTTTTGCGTTTTTAGTCTTTATTTTTGCATATTGGAAAGATGCAACAGCCGAGGGTTTTAGTAGCGATAGAATTTTTGATTCTGTCTTTATGATCGCAGTCGGTAGCTTTTTTGGGGGAAAGCTTTTATTTCGAAACTTAAGTATTGATTATTTAAAATATCAATTATTAACTTCACCTTTTATTTTAGAGGGCATTTTAATTGGAGGTGCATTAGCTGTTTCCATTGCAATCAAGAAAAACCGTTGGGATGGCTGGAAAATAGGCGATATGCTTGCACCAGCTTTATCTATGTATCAGGCGATTTTGTTTTTGGGGTTTTGGATTAGAACAGGTCAGCTGTCAATGCTGATTTTGCTTTTTTGTTTTGGTAGTTTAACTTTTTTTATACGTTATCTAAAGACTAATCACAAATTAGGGTCTAGTACTAGGTATTTTGAATTAAAAAGGCTAAACAGGCTTACATTTACTGGGGGTTTATTTGCAACATACTTGACCGGATCAAGTCTCATTGCTATCCTTTTCTTGCTTACACATCAAAATTTCTCAAATCGGTTTTGGTGGTTTCAGTTTATTTTTTATTTTTTTATATTAATTTTATCGTTGTTTTTAATAAAACGTCGGTTAAATATAGAGGGAGTAAGGGTGAATTCATTTATAGAAAAAATCAAATCCATTTTGGTAGGAAGGTCAAAGCAAATTGACAAGAGTGTCAAAGACATTGTAGAAAATGACCCTTTTAATGTTGAAGCATCTGATGGCTTTAGAAATGAAGATGAGTTAGGTGAAGAAGTTCAAGATAATCAGCAACACGGAATTAGTGAAGCAATAAAGAGTGAATTAAATGACGAAAAGGTCATGATAAAAAAGTCTTTATCGAAGATAGAAAAAGGGACGTACGGTTATTGTGTTAAGTGTGGTAAGGAAATAGATGAGAAAAGATTAAAGGCTTATCCAACTGCGGAGTACTGCATGACATGCGAAAGTAAAATTGCTAAATAATATTAAAGACATTGGTGTTATATATGAAGACAGTGATCTTGTTGTGCTTGATAAACCAGCAGGTCTTGTAATTAACGCTGCAGAAACTCAAAAGGACAATATAACGTTACAAGATCTTATTGCGGTTTCTGATCTATTAGAAGAAGACACTGAATATTCTGAATTTCGTGATAGATCTGGTATTGTTCACCGTTTAGATAAAGACACCTCTGGGATTATTATTGTTGCTAAAACAAGAGAGTCTTTTGAGAATCTACAAGAACAATTCAAATCAAGAAAAGTTCACAAGATTTATCTTGCACTTGTTTACGGTGTGATTAAAGATTTGACTGTTGGAGAAACATTTGAAATAAATGCTCCTATTGGGAGAAATCCAAAGAATAGACAAAGATTTGCAATAGTAGAGTCAGGAAAAGAAGCTGCAACAAAATTCAAATTAATTAAAATTATAAATTCAAAAAGTGATGGCAAGTTTTCTCTTTTAGAGTGTTATCCAAAAACAGGAAGGACACACCAAATTCGTGTTCATCTTACGGCTTTAGGGAACTCGGTTGTTGGTGATTTCCTGTACTCTGGGAAGACACGTGGGAAAAGAGATCGCCATATTTTTACAAGACAATTTTTACATGCAAATAAGATAGAGTTCCTTCATCCAATAACTGGTGAATTATTGAAACTAGAATCAAAATTGCCAGCAGATTTATCTAATGTGTTAGACTATTTGAGTACTTAGAATAAAGGTCCTGCCATGGATATTTTTACTGAAATTAGCCTAGTAATTGTCATTGCAACAATCGTTTCCGTTTTAATGAGGGTACTTAAGCAACCGATGCTTATTGGTTATATTCTAACTGGGGTTATCGTTGGCCCAGCAGTTTTTGGAGTAATGCAGTCGCCTGAATCACTTGAAGTATTTTCGCAGTTTGGGATTGCCCTTCTACTTTTTATTGTCGGTTTAAATTTAAGTCCAAAAGTCATACGTGAAGTTGGAAAAGTTGCGACAATTACTGGCCTTGGGCAAGTCGTTTTCACGTCTATTATTGGATATTTAATATCATCCATACTAGGTTTTGATAAAGTTGAATCTTTTTATATTGCTGTAGCTCTAACTTTTAGTAGCACGATAATAATTTTGAAATTATTGTCAGACAAAGGGGATTTGGATTCTTTGTATGGAAAAGTTTCGATAGGATTTTTGTTGGTCCAAGATATATTAGCGACGTTGTTTTTGGTTGTAGTTTCTGCTTCTGCACTTGGTGATACTTTTGGTTCTATTGCTATACAACTTATATGGAAGAGCTTTCTTTTGGGTTTACTACTTTTTCTGTTTATCAAATTTATCTTGCCAAGGCTTTCTGTTTATTTTGCAACGTCTCAGGAATTTTTATTTTTATTTTCGATCGGTTGGGGATTTGGGCTAGCTTCCGTTTTTCATGCACTTGGGCTTTCAATTGAGATTGGAGCTTTAGTTGCTGGAGTTACACTTTCACTTTTTCCATATCATTATGAGATCAGCTCAAAGATGAAGCCACTTCGTGATTTCTTCTTGATTTTATTTTTTGTTTTACTTGGAGCAGAGCTAGGAGTTGATAATCTCTCTGGTGCAATTATTCCAGCTTTGATCTTTTCAGCTTTTGTTTTAATCGGAAATCCGCTTATCGTTATGACATTAATGGGGATTTTAAGGTTTAACAAGAAAACTGGTTTTCTGTCGGGTCTTACTGTTGCTCAAATCAGTGAATTTTCTTTGATCTTAGTTGCTCTTGGTTATAAGTTAGGGCATGTAGATGAAAAAGTAATCTCTGTTGTAACGCTTGTCGGGTTGATAACTATAGCTGGTTCTTCATATATGATTATTTATTCTGATAAACTTTATAGTTTTTTGCATAGTTATTTGGGGGTTTTTGAAAGAAAAGTAAAACGTAAAACAAATTTGGATAAAGAAAGTTATGATTCGATTTTGTTTGGATACAATCGTATAGGGTACGATTTTCTTGGTGTTTATAGAAAGATTGGTGCAAAGTATTTGGTTGTAGATTACGATCCAAAAGTTATAGAAAACTTAGAATCATCGGGTATCAGGTGCGAGTACGGCGATGCATCCGATGTTGAATTTTTAGGTGAGCTTGCCTTGAAGGATCTAAAAATGATAATTTCTACTGTTCCAAATTACGAAGATACGATTTCGCTTATTGATAAGGTAAGATCTGTTAATGAGTCTGCTATTTTGATGGTAATTTCTCACCGTATTGATGATGCATATAAATTCTATGAACATGGAGCTTCTTATGTTGTAATGCCGCATTTTTTGGGAGGGACGTACGCAGCTTCACTCGTTGAAAGAAACAAATTTGATGCCGCTAAATTTGAAGTAGAAAAGGAGAATCATTTGAAAAATTTGAGCAAAAGAAGGTCTTTAGGCCATGAACATCCGACAATCGAGAAGAACGGGTAAAAATACAACACCGTTGCAATAAGGTAAATAGTTCAGTACTATGATTGTTAGTGTCGGGGCAGGGGACGCGATTTTTGATGGGAAAAAGAAGACGGTATAAAAAAAGATCAAATTTTGTGTTTGCCCTTGTTTCTGTAGTTGTTTCAACAATAGCTTTATTGGGTTTTTCTTTTTATAAATTCATGAATGCACCGTTTTCTAGCGCTTCAGGAGTGGCAAGTCTAGGAGAAGCTTCTGTTTGGAAGGAAGATTTTACAAACATCCTTTTAGTTAAGCTTGATGATAAAATCGACAAAAGTTCTAATATTAATGCTTTAGCTATTTTGCACATAAGTAATGAATCGAAAAGATATGACTTATATAAGTTGCCAGTTGATGTAGAAGTAGAATATGGTTTGAATTATGGGAAAGGTAAGTTGAGTGAAGCATACAAGGTTGGAAATAGTGATCAAGGTCGTGGATTTTATCTATTAGCAAAGACAATTTTGAAAAACCAAGCTATAAAGATTGATGGCTATGTTGCTCTTGATAACGATGGTTTTAATAAATTGACTTCAATTATAGGTAACGTTGATGAAAGCGACCTTTCCGTTTCCTTGCGTATTAAAAATTACATAAAAATTCCAAAGTTAATATCTAGCTTTAGAACCGTTGCAATAACTAATTTAACAATTTCGGATGTTTTCTCTATTTTGGGTTTTATAAAAAATACATCAGAAGGATCTGGTTCTGTTTCTAGCTTAAATATTTATCAGGTTATAGATTCTCAAAACTGGGATGATTTATGGGAAAGTAAAATGGATATCTCCTCTTTAAAAAAAGAGCCTATTAAAGTGTTTATAGCGAATGCATCAAAAGACCCAAAGATACCAGGTTTAGCTGGTTGGGGGTCAAGAGTCATTAAAAATTTAGGTGCGTCTGTTTTAGACACACAAAATTCATTTGTTGATTTTGATGAAAACACAATAATTACTGATAATAAGGATCTAGCTTTGGTTCAGAAAATAGCAGAGACTTTAGACATCAACAAAATCGTTTTTGTTGATGATATTGATCGGGATTCAGGTATTAACCCTCAAGTATTTAGAACTAGCGTGTCCGTAGTTCTTACGGGATATTAATGCTAAAATATTTTCATGTCAGGTCATTCGAAGTGGTCAACTATAAAACGAAAAAAAGGTGCTGAAGATAGTAAAAGAGCGCAGGTTTTCACGCGTTTAGCAAAAGATATTACTATTGCAGCTAGAAATGGTGGGGAGGACGTTTCTTCCAATCCAGCACTTCGAGCTGCTGTTGAAAAAGCAAAAGCATTCAACATGCCAAAAGTTAATGTGGAAAGAGCTATTGCCCGTGGGGTTGGTAAATTAGATGGCCAAGTTGTTCTCGAAGCCATATATGAAGGTTACGGACCTTCTGGAGTTGCAGTCTTAATCAAATGTCTAACAGATAATAAAAATAGAACAGTATCAGAAATCAGAAGCCTTTTTAACAAATTTGGAGGATCTTTGGCAGAAGCTGGTTCTGTTACGTATGTTTTTGATTCAAGCATGGATGCGACATTTACAATTCCCCTGTCGGGAGAGGCTCGCTTAAGGTTTGAAAATTTGTACGAAGAAATCGAGTCCCTTGATGATGTAGTTAATATCTACACAAACGCAGATCTAATATGATAATAATGGGGATTGATCCTGGAACTGCCAAAACTGGTTATGGGTTTATAGAAACTGAATTAACAGGCCCAATGACATTAATCGATTATGGAAGAATTGTAACCTCGAAAGATAATTTGATGTCTGAACGTTTATTAAAGATCTATGATAGCTCAATTGCACTTATAGAAAAATATTCGCCAGACATATTGGTTATCGAAAGGTTATTTTTTAATACAAATGTTAAGACTGCATTAAGTGTCGGACAGGCAAGGGGAATTCACGTTCTTATTGCTGGAAGGTTTAAAATTCCTGTTTATGAATATACGGCATTAGAAGCTAAAATGGCTTTAACTGGATATGGAAGATCAGAAAAAGAGGCGGTAAGGGATAAGGTTGCTGAATATCTAGGGGAAGATATCTTAAAGAAAAAGGGCATTGATGCTTCGGACGCGTTGGCTATGGCAATTTGCCATAGAATAAAAATTAGCTAAATATGACAAAAAAACTATACTTTCTTTTAATTTCTGTTTGTTATTTCATATCAACTTCTGTTTTATATCTTTTTGATTTGAAAGATAATTCGTATTTACTTTCGATATTTGTTTTTGGTTTCATCGCGGTTCTAGCTTATCTACTTAATGTGGTTTTCAGAAAGAGGCGAGGGGTTTTCTTTAAAATTGTTTTTGTTTCTATCTGTGTATTTGCCAGTATGATGATACTGGGCGCTTTTCCGGATCTTAGCCTTTATCCAAAATTAGTTTATATAACCTTTTCTTCATTTGGCTTATATCTACTATTACTATCTGTAAATATATATATCGTATCTGAATCAAGTGATGAGGCGGTCCCTTTGCTACAGCCAGCAAAATCAGTTGTTTATGCATACCAGCTAATGAGTGTGTTTTTTTCATCGATTATCATTTATAAATTTGCGCCTTATTCTGAATCTTTACTTATAAGCTTAGGTTTACAAGCTCTTTGTTTTTTAGTGTTTTATTTTTTGCTTTTCAGGTCCCTACGTTGGTTTTATATGATGGAAGGGGACTTAATTAGTCCAGAAGTTAAGGTGAATACCATTGTAAGACTAAGCCTGTTTGCGTATGTTTTTTTGGTTGAAGTATCTATATTACTTTCTTTTTATCCTTTGGAGGATTTTGTGCGTGCAATGCTTGTGGCTGGAGTCCTTTTTATAACTTCTAATGTAATTAATTGCTATTTAATGCATAAAGTTACAAAGCGATTGTTCGTAGATAGTTTATTAATTCTATTTTTTTTATATCTAATCGCGAATTTTCTTTAAGCAAAAAAATTGATACGATAAAATAGGGGAGTGTACGAAAAACTATGGGGTACTTTGTCATGTTTTTTTTGCGACGCGTTTTGACGCGGAGAACCGAGACCGCCACAGTAATACTATAGGGTTCTTTGTCACAGTTTGTCAAGTTATACATTGCTGTGACAGCGAAACCGTCGTGGTTCACTGGTTGTGGATAAGTTGAGTACAATTGAATAGTAGGCTAATTAACTGCTTTTATTTGTTTATGCGAATAATAATTATGTGATAATAATCTTAAAATTCAGTCGAAATTCGAGCGAATTTAAATAGATTTCCCTATTCCGCTGTTTTAGGCTGAATTATGACATTCAAAGCTTCTGCCTAGCGCGACGTCGTAAAAGATGCATTTTACGACGTCGCGGCTATGTGCTTATATTCCCCGCTTTTATACAAAAAAATAGATTATACGTGTGGAATCAATTAATCATTTAATTAACTACTACTAATTTTTTATTCATAATCCCCCTTTCTTGTTTATTTCCTATTTATTCCTTATACATGCTTTTATGATTTTATATGTCTAAAATTAGCTGATTTATGTGTCCAGCCGTCTTTATGATTTAGCACTCTGCGCCTGTATGTCGCGGGCCCCTGAAATCATTTCAGGGGCCCGCAAATCTAATAAGTATCCCCTTAATCCTATTGACGTTATATATTAGACATCGTATTTTATATTTAATGCCGAACCTAACAACAGACAGTGCGATAAGCACATTGTCAGAAATCAAACCAACATCAAAGTCTCCGCTAACTGTAGAACATCTTGTTAATGATTTTTTGCAGTACTGCGAAGTCGAAAAAAATCTCTCACAAGGAACTATCAAAATGTATCATTTTTATTTGAAGGAGTTTGTGACTTGGATCAGTGGATCATCTAGATCAGACGTCGTAAGTTACAAAGAAATTTCGCAGGATGTTATACGCGATTTTAGGTTATATCTAAATCGGAAAATTAGTGGCAAAAGCAACAAACCGATAAGGTTTAATACTCAAAATAGATATCTGACTGCACTGCGTTCTTTTTTAAGGTATTTGATTGTTGAGCGTGGTTTTAATTCTGTTTTAGCTCCAGATAAAATTGTTTTGGGTAAAACTGAACCAAGAGTTCCAAAATTTTTAAACGAAGCTCAAATTGATGATCTTGTTAGGGTTCAAGATTTAAGCAAAAAAAGTGGCGTTAGAGATCGTGCCATGCTTGAATTACTTTTTAGCACAGGAATGAGAATTAGCGAGTTATCTGGACTTAATAAAGATAATCTTTCTCTTCAGATAATTGAGAAACGTGAATTTGCGATTGTTGGAAAAGGTCGCAAATTAAGAACAGTATATCTTTCGGAATCTGCGTCTAAATGGCTAAAACAATATTTAGCCACAAGGAAGGATCCATTTAAGCCATTATTCGTAAGGTATAGCGGAAAAGTCATGGAAGAAAATGACCCGACTGGTGAATCTTTACGATTAACTCCGAGATCAATTCAACGTATGGTAAAAAAATATGCAAGAATGGCTGGTCTATCTGTTGATGTGACACCTCATGTTTTAAGACATTCATTTGCAACTGATCTTTTAATGTCTGGTGCGGATTTGAGGTCTGTTCAAGAACTTCTTGGTCATTCAGATGTTTCAACTACGCAAATTTATACTCATTTAACAAATAAACATCTAAAAGAAGTTCACGAGAAGTTTCATTCAAGATGAAACAATGCTTATTGTATTGTTTGATTCTGGGACACCTACGTTGTTTCCAAATATAGAAATCAACTTATCGCCTTTATCAATGAATTTATTTTTCTTCAGTATCTCAACTGCGGATTTAATGTTATTTACTGGATTTTTGTGAAGTTGCATATGATTTCCAATAACTCCGTAAGATAAAGCCAGCTTTCTAACGACACTAGGATGTGATGAAAACACGTAGATTGGTAGAGGTGGTCTAAATCTTGAGAGTACACGTGCGGATTTTCCTGACTCTGTGAATATAATATAGCCTTTAATATCTTCTTCGCCGTTTGGTGTTCCCTTACTGAATTTAATTGATGCGGCAATTACAATTTCCTCAAAACTTGTTGGTTTAAGGACCAAATCATCCACAAATTCGTGCGTTTCGTTGTATCTAGCAATTTTTGACATTGTATTTACAACCTTTACTGGATGAAGTCCTGTTGCAGTTTCTTCTGAAAGCATTATTGCGTCAGTTTTATCGAATACTGAATTTGCTATATCTGCAACTTCAGCTCGTGACGGTGTTGGATTATTTACCATGCTAAGAAGCATTTGTGTTGCGACGATTACTGGTTTGAAGTGGATTCTGGAGGCTAATATAAGTTCTTTTTGTATCCTTGGAACCTTTTCGATTGGAACTTCAACACCAAGATCTCCCCTTGCAACCATTATTCCGTCTGATTTTTCTACAATCTCGCTCATATTTTCAATTGATTTTAATGTTTCGATCTTAGCGATAATTGATTGATTACCGCCAAGTTTTTGTATATGCGATCTTAACGTCGCAATATCGGCTGCGTTTCTTACAAATGATAATGCCACAAATTCAAAATTTTCTTTGACTGCAAATGCTACATTTTTTTTATCTTTAGGCATTAATGTTGGAACATCAACATTTGCTTGTGGAATGCTAACTGATTTTCTACTTCCTAGTCCCCCACCCTGCTTTACTATCGCTATAATTTTGTCTTGTTTTATTGAAACAACTTCTAATTCAATTTTTCCGTCGTCTATGAAAATGCTGTGACCTTTTTCCAAATCTTTTATACATGAAATATTTGAAAATGGAATCCATGTAGTTTTTGTTTGTTCTTTTTTTGAAAGAATAACTTCCCCACCTTCAGAAAGCATCAGTTTATCAATATTATTTGGAAGCATTCCGATTCTTAACTCTGGGCCTTGAAGATCAGCCAAAAGAGCAATATTTTTGTTTAGTTTTTTAGCAATTCCTCTTAGTCTATTTGCTAATTCTGCGTGCCATTCATGGTTGTTATGTTTTAGATTAAATCTAAAAACACTTGCACCGGCAATTATCATGTCTTCTAGTACTCTACTAGAATGGGAAGCAGGACCTAACGTTGCTATTATTTTTGTTTTTTGTGTCATGTTTTAATTAATTCTAATACCGTAAGTTTTTCTTGAGTGTTCAATTATTTTTTCTCTATGCCCAGACTTATTTTTAGGTAAAGGAAGCGAATAATAAGTGAATGCATTAGCACTAACACTTGAAATCATCATTTTTATGATCATTTGGTAGCTATCAAGAGTTGTCAAATCGGAAGCTTCTATATCTGTTCCAAATTCTTTGTAAAGAATTTCAGAATCTTTTGCTCCTACATTAAAACAGGCAATTGTTCCGACATTTCCTAGTATAGCTCCCATTACGTTTTCGTCAATCTGTGTGATGTATTGATTCGCCAAGGTTAATCCCAATTTATATTTCCTAGCTTCTGAAAGAATTTTTGTGAATGATGAAGTTGCGAAATTTTGGAACTCATCTACATAAAGATAGAACGGAACGCGTTTATCTTCTTCCAAAAAAGCACGATTCATAGCGGCAATTTGAATTTGCGTAATTAGCATTGAACCTAAAAGTGTTGCATTATCTTCGCCGATCTTTCCTTGGGAAAGATCGGCGAGAAATATTTTTTTGTTATCCATTAGATCAGAAATTATGACTTTTGATTTTTTATGGTCAATTATTTTTCGTATAAGTGGTGAGGTTACGAATTGTCCCACTTTATTCAGAATTGAAGAAATTGCTTCGCCTATGAATTTTTCGCTTAATGCTTCGTACTCATTTTTCCAGAATTTATGAAGCTGCGGATCGTCTACGTTTTTGAGAATGTTATCTCTGTATTTTTTGTCGTGAAGAATATTTATAATATCTACAAGAGTCGCATTTTCTGCTTGAACTAATGTAAAAAGAACGTTTCTTAAAATATGTTCAAGACGTGGGCCCCAAGATTCTGAATAAAGTTTGTAAAAGATAGCAATTATCCCTGATACGATTAGTTCTTTTTGATGGCTACTTTTAACTTCTAATATATTAAGTGGATATGCATAGTCTGGATCGGCTGGATTAAAGTAGCAGACATCATTAATTCTACTTTTCGGAATGTATTCCAAAATGTGGTCGATTGCGTCGCCGTGCGGATCCAGCACGGCGACGCCGTTTCCTTTTCTAATATCTTCTATTGCCATGTTGTCTATGAACCAGGATTTTCCTGTACCTGTTTTCCCGACGATATAAACATGTCTTAGTCTGTCTTTGGCTCTAATTCCAAATATGTGTTCTCTGTTTTTGTAACTAACTTTTCCAATAAATGTAATATCTTTTTTTTCTTCATCAGTTGAGGTTTCACGCGCGATTGGTAAATCTTCTGGTGGATCTAATTGAAGTTTTTTTCCCCACTTAATGTTTGGTATGTTAAGGTTGCCTGATGGCAGGTGCCATAACGTCGCAATTTCTAATGCGTTTAATAGGCTCGATGTTCCATATGGTGAGTGTGAAGATATAGCATTTAGTAATTTTGTTCGATTGAATATGTTTGTTTTTTTTAACGTTAAATAATTTCCACTTGGTTCAGAAAATAAGCTAAAAGCTCCAGACATGTAATTTATGTTTGTTGTGCTATCCGCAATCAGCCTTATATTTGCGGTAAATCCATAGTGTTTTACTTTCTCTTGAATTAGCATGTTTTCTGCCTGCATTCTTTGAGACTTTATTTCGGATGCATTGATTGCGTTTATTCTTGCAGAAGCTTTTTTTTGCCAGTTACTATTTGCAGGTGTAAGTATTATTTGAATCCAAAAAAGTGCTTTTGGATCGGGAGATCTTGACATGCTTGAAAGCACCGATCCAAGTGGATCAACATCTACAAAGCCAATCATTGTTTTTATTGGAAGATTGCCACTTTTTGCTAGGTTTAGTTCGGCAAATTGCACATTTTCAAAATTAACATTCGCAATTTTCTCAAATGATTCAAGATCAATTATGTCTGCTTTTCCGTACTGTGCTAAAAGTTGGTTTTTAAGGTGAATGAGCTCTGACTCATTTGTGCCAATTATGAAGTATATATTTTGGTTTATTGATATTATATTGAATGAATAAATTGGCGAATTCGGCTTTGAAAACAAAAAAATTTTTCGGCTTGAGGCTTTTGAAACTAGGCTCGATATTAGTGCTAAGCCTTGTTCATATGTATATTCATTATTATGAGGGACTTTAGCAAGCAGGAACTTCATATGAAAAATTATAGCACCAAATTGTAGCCCATTTGGTGAATTGGGCTTAATCCAATTCGCCTGATTCGTCACCTTTTCCAAAAGCCGAAACTGCCGAAACTTTATCGTTTCCTTTGAGCCTCATTAAGATAACACCCTGTGTGTCTCTGCTTAGTGTCGGAATTGACTCTGCTGGTATTCTTATTATTTGGCCATTTTCTGATGTTAGAATTATATCTTTTGATTCGCTGTTTATTATTTTAACTGCCACAATATCACCTGTTTTTGCAGTAATATTAGCGGCTTTAATTCCACTGCCCCCTCTGTTTTGAAGCGTGTACTGTGAGATTTTTGTTTTCTTACCATAGCCGTGACTCATTATAGTTAATAATTTTTCCGTTTCATTTTCTTTCGATAGAATTTCCATGCTGACAACGGCATCTTCGGATTTAAGTTTTATACCTCTAACACCGCTTGCACTTCTTCCCATTGGTCTTACGTCTTCTTCTTTAAATCTTACTGATTTGCCTTTTGTTGTAACAAGTATTACTTCATTTTGGCCTGATGTTAGCATTGACCTTACAACTTCATCGCCTTCTTTCATTCCCATGCCGATAATTCCAGTTCTTCTAATATTTTCGAATTCTGACAACGCTGTTTTTTTGATTTGGCCAAATTTTGATGCCGTTAAAATATAGAGATTTTCTCGTTTGCCTTCAAAATCTTTTTTGATTGTAATTATTTCTTGAACTTTTTCGTTTGAGCTCATTTCTATAACATTAACAATTGCGGTCCCCTTTGATGTTCGGCTACTTTCAGGAATATCCCAAACGTGTTTTTCATAAACCCGACCTTGGTTTGTCATGAAAAGCACTTTGTCGTGTGTATCTGCAAGTCTCATTAAAGCGACTTCGTCTTCTTCTTTTGTTTTCATACCTACGACACCTTTTCCGCCTCTGCTTTGTGTTTTATACGTATCAGGGCTAACTCGTTTTATATATCCCGAAATTGTTATTGCTATTAATGTTTCTTGATTTGCAATTAAGTCTTCTTCAGAAAGTTCGCCGATTTTCCCTTTTATGACTTTTGTTCTTCTTGCGTCGCCAAACTTGGCTTTTATGTCTATAAGTTCATTTTTAATTATCTTTATGGATTCAGATGGATTTGCCAATATTTGTAAAAGATTTGTAATCGTTTTTTGAATTTCTGCAAGTTCGTTTTCGATTTTTTCTCTTTCTAGGGCTGCGAGTCTTCGTAGTTGCATGTCAAGAATTGCTTGTGCTTGAATTTCTGTTAATTCAAATCTCTTTATTAAATTTGTTTTTGCTTCGTCTGAATCTTTTGATTTTTTAATTATGGCGATTACTTCATCTATGAAATCAAGCGCTTTTTTGAGACCTTCTAAAATGTGTTCTCTTTCTCGTGCTTTTTTGAGCAAATGAAGTGACCTATTTATGATTACATCTCTTCTGTGTTTTATGAATTCATCGAGAAACGCTTTAATGCCTAGCGTTTGCGGTTTTCCATTTACAAGTGCAAGCATATTTGCATTAAATGCGTTTTGTAATTGGGAATATTTATACAAATAGTTAAGAACTTTTTTAGGATTTGAGTCTCTTTTTAACTCAATAACTATCTTCATTTTCCCACGACTACTTTCGTCTCTTATGTCGCTTATTTCTCTAACTTTTTTCTCATTTACTAAATCAGCGATTTTTTTAATTAATGTCGTTTTATTAACTTGATATGGAATTTCGGAGATTACTATACAAAATTTTCCACCTTTAAGTTCTTCAATTTTGGCTTCTGCCCTTTGAATGATTTGGCCACGACCTGTTGCAAAATATCTTAAAGTTTCAGATTTATCGTAGATTGTGCATCCTGTTGGAAAGTCTGGCCCTTTTATTATGCCAGCTAATTCTTCAAGTGAAATATGATTGCTTACTTCCCACCTTGTGACTTGCGCATCAGTTTCAATAAGATCATATGCACGAATTTTTATAATTTCTTTTTCCGATTCAGTTACTTCGCCTTTTTCAAGAATTAAAGTTAACGCATCAGCGAGTTCGTTAAGGTTATGTGGAGGAATATTTGTAGCCATTCCAACTGCAATACCTGCTGACCCATTCATCAAAAGATTTGGAATAATAGCTGGAAGAACAGTTGGCTCTTTGTATTCAGCAGAATAGTTATCTTCAAAAAGAACGGTATCTTTATCAATATCAGAAAGTAGATAGTCAGAAATTCTTGCTAGCCGACATTCTGTATACCTCATAGCTGCGGCTGGATCTCCGTCTATATTACCGAAGTTACCTTGCCCGTCGATTAATGGATATCTTAATGAAAAGTCTTGTGCCATTCTAACAAGAGCATCATAAATTGAAGTATCCCCATGAGGGTGATATTTACCGATAACTTCTCCGACAAGTTTTGCAGATTTACTGTAAATTGCATCGGCTGTTAAATTCATCTGGCTTGCAGCATAAACAATACGTCTATGAACTGGTTTTAGACCATCTCTGATGTCAGGCAAAGCTCTTGAAACAATTACGCTCATTGCGTAATCTAAATAGGCTTTTTGCATTTCTTTAGATATTGATGTGTCCAATATCTGCCCTGCTTGCAAATCTTCAACTTCTCCAATTTCCATTAAATCTGTGTTATCTGTCATTATGATTGTTGTTTAAATTTTTCCTCGTAAGCTTTCCTTGACTCTGCTATCAGCTTATATGCTTCTTTTTTACCACGAAACCCAGTTATTTTTACTGTTCCTGGACCTGTTTGTGCATGTTTGTATGTTTCCATGAATGTTTGTAAATCTTTTAATTCGTGTTTTGGCATGTCACCTATATCTTTAACGTGATCCCATCTTGGATCCTTTTTGTTTACGCAAATTATCTTGTCGTCAAATTCACCGTTATCCTCCATTCCCATTACTCCAACTACAAGGCCATACGCCATTGCACCTGGAACAATATTTCCAGATGTATATAAAACTGCATCTAGTGGATCACCGTCGTGGACATTCCATGTACCTGGAACATCTGTATAAACAACTGGATAATGAACTGGTCCGTACAAAACACGGTCTACTTCTAAAACACCAATTTCATTATTGTATTCATACTTAACAAAATCACCGCGTGATATTTCTACTAAAAGCTTCAAAACTTCAGGAGCCATATCTTGTTTTATTGCATGAAAAAGATTCATATAGTTTATGTTCTTGTTAAAAACCAAAAAGACATAGCACTTAAAAACCCTGCCATTGATTCAATGGGTTCATGGTCTTTTATTTTCTTTTTGGATTCAACAAATCCAACTAAAAATAAATAGAAACTTAAAACTAAAAGAAGCGAAGATAATGCTTCAACACTTCCGAGCCTTATTATAATGGCAAGTGCAATAATTGTAAAAAGACTAATAAAAAGTGGTATGGCTTTTTCTATTTCATTTCCAATTAGTACTGACTTGATTTTCCCCACATACTTCTTTGAGCACTCTATAAGAATGAAAATAATAAATATCCATGATATCTGATATCCACTGACAAGATTAAATCTAGTTATTACGCCTTTATTTTCATTAATTTCAGACGAGGCAAATATGAATAAAAGTGGAACCAATTTCGATACTGTATTTTTAAAAATGCTCAAATCTTTTTTGCTCGGTAAGCCAATCATCGCAATGTATATGAACGTACTTAAAAATGCAAGACATACGCCCAAAATCCCAGATACTTGATACGGAATCAAAATTAATAAAACAATTTCATTAACATCTATAATTATTGACCTATTTTTAACAAATAAATTTACGATACCCGCAATCAAACCTGAAAAAAGCGGAATTAGTATGGTTGCAACTCCAATTTCTTTGAAAAACATATAACAGAACGCAAAATACGTTAATGCTATAACACCAGTAGCAATCGAAATTATTATTTTATTCACATTTACAATCCTTAGAAGGAAATAAATTGCCAAAGGCACCAATATTACTAGTAGTATCGTGAACGATGTTTCCTGCAAAACCAATTTGTTATAGCCTCTAAATTTTTCTATGCTACTTTGAAATACTAGACTTGAAAGCAAAATTGTGTTTAATAAATTTATTTCTAGCGTTTTTGAAGCCTTATCATCTTTTCCTGACATGAAATTGAAATAAAGAAATGATAAATTAAAACCTATCAAGTATGCAGGGAGAAATATTAGATCTGATCTAAAAAAATAAATTAATATTCCTGACAAAATTATGTAATGCGTTATAGGGGAATTTTTTTGTAAGAAAATGTATGAGCTTAATACACCAAACACAAAAGCTATCAATACGTAAATATTATTAAATTGAAAAAGGTAATAAAATATTGCTGGTGCAGTGAGTGCAGATATTAATTCCCACTTTAAGATTTTCATAATTATGCGTGCAGGTCTAAATTGGCAGATATTGCGTTTGCTTGAATAAAGTGTTTTCTTGGTGCAACTTCTTTGCCCATTAGCATTTCGAAAATATTATTTGCTTCTTCAAAATCTTGAATAGATATTTGTTTTAAGACACGAGTTTTTGGATTCATTGTTGTTTCCCAAAGTTCGTCGGCATTCATTTCCCCAAGACCTTTAAATCTACCAATTGCAAATTTCTTATTCTCGGCTTGCATTCTATCTTCGAACTCTTGTCTTTCTCTATCGTCTATTAAATATTTTTTGTTCTTACCCCAAGTTGCTTTATAAAGTGGAGGAACTGCAGCATATAACATTCCTTCTCGAATTAACTCTGGTAAGTGTCTGAAAAAGAAAGTCAAATAAAGTGTTCTAATGTGTGATCCGTCAACGTCAGCATCAGCCATGATTATAATTTTATGATATCTGGCATTTTTTGAATTAAATAAATCCCCAATTCCTGCACCAATTGCTTGAATTAAAGGTTTGAATTTTAGATCTTTCACGATTTGGTCTATTCTTGCTCTTTCAGTATTTAGAGGCTTTCCAAAAAGCGGGAGTATTGCTTGGATTTCGTTGTCACGTGCTTGTTTGGCTGATCCACCTGCTGAATCCCCCTCTACAATAAATATTTCCGCACGTTTTGGATCTTTGGTTCTACAGTCGGCAAGTTTTCCTGGAAGGCCCGAGCCTTCAAGAGCACCTTTACGTATGACTGCGTCACG
>Ga0155003_112_pt1 | contig 18085 bp, 19 predicted proteins | sample RifCSPhighO2_01_FD_105971 | JGI IMG/M metagenome (GOLD analysis project Ga0155003, IMG submission 105971) | candidate division WWE3 bacterium RIFCSPHIGHO2_01_FULL_35_17 | reverse complement strand
CGATATTGAGCTTGCATTTAAGTCTCACGCGACGAGCAAGATAAATTCAACTGATGACCTTTTAAATATAAAAAGTTACGGCTTTAGAGGCGAAGCACTTTCAAGCATAGCTTCTGTTTCAAAAGTCACTTTAAAATCAAGGCTTTCAGGCGACAGTTTAGGCAACGAAATAAAAATTGAAGGCGGAAACGTAATTTCATTGCAAGAAACAGGCACTCCAGCAGGGACAACAGTTACTGTCGAAGATTTATTTTTCAATATTCCAGCAAGAAAAGAATTTATAAAATCAAGCCAATCAGAATATAAAGCTATTTTAGATATCATTGAAGCTCATGCAATTGCAAATCCTAAAATCGGACTAACTTTAATCAATAATGAAAAAACAATTTATTCACTACCAAAAGATCATTTAATCGAAGATCGAGTAAGAGCAATTTTGGGAAACGATATCAACGATAAATTAATTCCAATTTTTTTTGAACATCCTCACGTTGAAATTTATGGTTTTACTGGAAAACCAGAACTTGCCTCTGAACGAAAAAAATTCCAAATGATTTTCGTAAATAAAAGAGCTATTGAAAATAAATCCATTGCTTTCGCGGTTAAAGACGCATATAGCAGCTTAATTCCAAAAAATACTTACCCTCCGTATGTTTTATTTATTGATGTTCAACCAAATATAGTTGATGTGAATGTTCATCCACGAAAAGAAGAAGTCAAGTTTAGTAACGAACAATTAATTTTTACATCTGTAAGAACTGCAGTTAAAACCGCTTTAGATAGAACAAATCTTGTCCCAGGTTCGGAAAACAAAAATCCGTTTTCGAACGATCCGTTTTCACCAAATCCGATGGCATCAGCATTTGGCGGATTTAACCCGTCATCACAAATGCCACCAAGACCATTTGGATCACAGCCAAGACCTTTTGCAAGACCAATGTCACCACAAAAACCGGCAAATTCATTCTGGGACTCTCCTTTTGACGAAGCCACAACGACTTTCTCAAATCGCAAAGTCTACCAATTTCATAATCTGTACTTGGTAACAGAAACAGAATCTGGAATTATGATTTATGATCAACACGCAGTTCATGAACGAATTCTTTATGAAAAGTTAAAAAATAAAAATGCTGAAATTAACAAAGACGAATCGGTTCAAAAACTTTTGCAACCAATTGTTATAAATTTATCAGCTAAAGAATCAGTAACACTTGAAGAATTTAGTGAAGACTTAAAAGCACAAGGTATAGAAATTGAAGAATTCGGCCCAAATACATATAAGATAATTCAAGTTCCAGCGTCTATGGCAAGTAAAAATGTAAAAGATATTTTTCACGAAATTTTAGAAGATCTAGAAAATGATAAAGAAATAAAATCAGCAGACAATAAAACAGAAAAAATATTAACTTATTTATCTTGCCGTATGGCATATAAATCAGGCGACAATATTCCAAATGAAGAAGCCGCCGCTTTAATCGATCAGCTTGAGCAAACAGAAATAAAATATACATGCCCGCATGGAAGACCAGTTAAGGTTGAAATAACATTAAAAGAGTTATCTAAAATGTTTAAACGAACTTGAAATATGCCAGAAGATCAAACAAAAGAGCTAATTAACGCTCTAAAACAAACAAACAAACTACTTTCAAAAGGTGCAAGTTTAAGATTTGCATTCTATAGAGGACTCGTAGGTGGCTTTGGTGGAATTATCGGTGCAACTATGCTTGTTGCTTTATTTGTTTGGATTGTTTCAAGACTCGAGCTTATTCCTATTCTTGGTTCTTTTGTTTCACAAATAACTGATTTTGTTGTCCAAAATTCAGTACTATCAGACCCAAGAATCAATCCATAATAAAAGTGAAAAAAATCATAATATCCGCAATCATTTTAATATTTTGTTTCCTTTTAATTAGCGATATAAAAAAAGTTAGAGAGCTATCCAAATCTCCAATTATTGAATCAAACACGTATACTGCAATGCCAGCTGAAAACTACATTCCAAAAGTTTCAGAAAATCCGGAAAAGGAAATAATTTGTCAATATGTTCAAGTTCTAAATCCACAAGCAAACGAAATGAACAAAGACGGTAAAGTTCAAAATAATAAAGTTGGTTTGTATATTTATGCTGAAGTTAAAGAGTTTGTTGAACTTGCAAGCGAAATGGCGAACTCTAATGGTGGCGACTGGGGATATGTTTTAATTCCTTACAATGTAAAAGATTATGATGAAGCAAGATGGAACGATTTATTTGATAGACTTGCAAACGAGCACCTTATTCCGATAGTCCAACTTTGGGATCTTGACCTTAATAGTGAAAAAACAGACAAACAAATAATAAAATCAGCGCAATTTTTAAATTCGTTAAAATGGCCAATAAAACAAAGGTATATATCTGCATATAACGAGACTAACGATGCTAAATTTTGGAGCGGAAAAGTCGATCCAGAAGGTTATGCCGAAGTTTTAGAAAAAACAATTAAGGAATTCAAAAAACACAACGAAGACTTTTTTATTATGAATGGAGCTTTTAATGCTTCCGCAAGAACTGGAAAAGGCGTTTTAGATGAAGAAGCCTACCTGATTAGAATGAATAAAAAAGTTCCTAGTATATTTAAAATGCTCGACGGCTGGGCATCGCATCCATATCCTCAACCTAATTTTTCGGGAGATAAAAATGGGCGCGGACGCGATAGCGTCCGCGCTTACGAATGGGAGCTTTCTTTATTAGAGGCACATTTTGGCGTTAAGGATTTACCAATATTCATTACAGAAACAGGCTGGGCGCACAAGGAATCTGAAGATGAAGACAACAAAACAAAATATACATTCAATCAATATCAAGTTGCCGATAATATAAAATATGCATTTGAGAACGTTTGGCTTCCAGATGACCGTATTGTAGCAATAACGGCATTTACAATAAAATACAACCCGCCATTTGATAATTTTTCGTGGGTGACAAAAAACAATTCACCGTATCCACAATTCACAGCAATAAAAAGCATAGAAAAAGTAAAAGGTAAACCACAAATCGTTTCATACTACAAATCAAAAGAATTTAAATGTGAGTAGGAAGTGATAATAGTTCACGAAGTTCATATATGGCAATAAATTGATAGGGTACGGCTTGAAAGTTTTCCCAGATAAAACGAAAAAAGACCTAGGATCTTTTGATACATAGGTCTACTTTCGATGGGCGCGATTACCTCGCGACCAAAATCATTGTACCACAAATCAGTGAATATTTTGGTAGAATATTTAGCACAATTGGTAAAACAATAACATTTATTTATTACTGGAAATCCAGAAAAAGCAGAACAGTTAAGTAAGTATTATGGCTTCAAACTTAGCTGATAAATCCGCAATAGCAGAAGTAGGTATCGGGTATTTTGATGGGGAAGATATGGAGATATTTATTGGCACAATAAATGGAACAATAGCTAAAAGACCAAGAGGAACCCGGAGGCTTCGGCTTGGACGCTGTATTCATCCCAAATGGTTATACACAAACAAGAGCGGAAATGACAGAAGAGGACTACGATGAAACAAGCCCAAGAAGGTTAGCATTAGTAAAATTAAATAAGTATATAAAAGATTTAACCTAACCTTTTATTATCTCTCAGTTTTCTTGCATTTTCATTAGATATTACGCTTTCTCCTGTTTGTTTTTCTATTTCTAATCTCGCTTTTTTCGCTACAGTTCCACCTTTACGAGCTACTTCTTTATTTTTAGAAAATCCTATTGGTTTTTGCTTTTTTGATATTTCTGTAGTGGATACTTCTGCCAACATATTCAAAACTAATTCAAGATTAGTCATGTTGTCTCTTAGATTTTCTTTCTTTAAACCTTTGAGTTTTTTGTAATTCTTCACACTAATATCTGCCCAAGCTTTTGTAATTTCATCGGTTAATATTGCGTAGTCTTTACCTTCCTTAATACCACGGTTTTGCCATTCATCAGTAAGCTCTTTTCTAACCTCAATACTTTTAAGCCGCTGATTTATCCATTCCTTTGAATAACCTTTCTGCAAATATGTTTTCACTGCTCTATCAAAAGCGAGTTCTGGATCTTCTGTTTCCTCAATTCGCTCATATCCAACTTTCGCGAGCCATAATTTAAATGGTTCAGCATTTGGAGAAGGGATGGATTGAATAAGACGCAAAAGTGTTTCTGTATCAGCAACATCGGTTAAATACATTTTTCCATCAGAAGATTCTAATTTCAGTTGGTTACAATTTGTAACCGACTGGCTTCCTTCTTTATTTAATCGAAATTTTAAAACTTTCCAGTAATTATTTGGATTAGCACTTTCAGTTAAAACAGAAATCACATCAACCACAGAAAAATACCAAAGTTCACTTTCTTCATCCCAAATACGACGAATTTCCTTTTGATTAAATAAAATTATAGAGTTTGACTTTTTCATATACTTGCATTATATCGCAATTGGCTTTCCATAATGTACAATTACTTTATGCAAATTAATACTGATCCTGAAAAGATAGAAGAGATTTTAACTCGAGGAGTTCACGCAATATATACAAAAGATGAATTACGAGAAAAATTATTGTCAGGGAAACAACTTCACTTGAAACTTGGGACAGACGTAACAGGTCCGCTTCTAACCCTTGGACATAGCGTAGTACACAGAAAGATGCGAGATTTTCAAGAACTGGGACATAAAGTAACACTCGTCATCGGAGACTTTACAACACTTGTTGGAGATCACTCTGATAAAGTTGATATGAGAAAAGAAACTTCAACCAGTGAAATTTCCGAAAACGAAAGATCATACAAAGAGCAATTTTTCAAAACTATTTTGGAAGAATCAACAGAAATAAGACATAATTCAGAATGGCTAAAAGGTCTTAATTTTAACGATGTAATAAACCTTTCTAAAGAGTTTACATTACAACAAATGCTAGACCGAGAAACTTTTATGCTCCGCTATAAAGAAAATAAACCGATAGGGCTTGATGAATTTTTATATCCACTTATGCAAGGTTACGATTCAGTAGCTTTAAATTGTGATGTTGAATTTGGTGGAACCGATCAAACATTTAATTTATTGGCTGGCCGAAAACTGATGCCAGTTTTCGGCCTCAAACCTCAAAGCGCTATCGTCATGCGGCTTCTAACAGGGAACGATGGAAGACCTATGGGCAAAAGCCTTAAAAACTTTACTCCTATTATGGATAATCCAAACGACATGTATGGAAAAATAATGTCCATAGTAGACACAATAATCATAGAATATTTAGAATTAGCGACTCGTATTCCAATGGATAAAGTTAAAGAGATTGAACTTGAAATGAAAAATGGGGCAAATCCGATGGAGTTCAAAAAATTACTAGCAAAAGCTATTGTAACTTTCTATCATTCAAAAGGTGTCGCAAATGAAGCAGAAACTAATTTTAAAAACTTAGTTCAAAATAAAGAAGCTCCATCTGAAATGATTGAATATTCATGTAAAAAAGGACAAACACTATCACAAATTGTAGCAGGAGCCAACGCCTCAACATCAAATAAGGAAGCATATAGATTAATAACCCAAGGAGGCGTTTCCATCAATGAAGAAGTCATAAAAGATCCCAATAAAATAATAGACATAAAAGATGAATCAGTATTAAAAGTCGGTAAACGAAATTACTATAGAATCAAATCAAGATAACCAAACATGAAAATCGGACTTTTTTTTCATAAACATTCAAAATTTATTAAAACCATAATAATATCTTTAGTAACTTTGGCCATGGTTTTATCAACTTTATTGCCATTCATGTTAAGTTAATTGGTATGGAAATATACGATAAAATTTCCGAACTTGATGGAATCGGAGTTAAGTATTCAAGGCTCCTCAATGAAATTGGCATTAAAACTATTGAAGACCTTCTAACACATATTCCTTATAGATACGAAGACAAATCAAATATTCAAAAGATATCAGACCTAAAGCCTGGGGCAGAAACAACAGTAACAGGAACAGTCACAAAAATTGATAATGTTTTTACAAGAAATAGAAAAAAGATTACAAAAGCAGTAATTTCTGACGAAACCGGAAAGCTAAATTTGATTTGGTTTAATCAGCATTATATAAAAAACTCCATATCTGAAGGAACAGTTATAAATGTGTCAGGAAAACTAGATACAAAAGCTATAGGCAGGGCAAAGCAATTTATATCTCCACAATGGGAAATAATAAAAGAAGGAAAAGCAATTCATACAACTGGAATTGTTCCGGTTTATAGCGTTACAGAAGGCATTTCAACAAAATGGTTAAGGAATAAAATAAACGACGCACTTGAAAAAACAAATATCTTAGATTTATTAACACCTGAAATAATTTCGAGCTACAAACTTTCAGATCGAAAATTTGCTTTTCAAAACATTCATTTTCCAAAAGATATAAATGATACAACACTTGCCAAAAGAACACTTTCATTTGAAGAAATGATTTTTTTGCATTTAAGAGGAATAAAACTTCGAAAAGCTTGGGAGAAAAAAACAAATAGTCATCAAATAAAAATGCATGAAAAAGATTTAGTGGAATTCAAAAAATCGTTACCATTTGAATTAACAAATTCACAAAACAAAGCAATTGACGAAATCTTAGAAGATTTATCAAAAAAGGTTCCTATGAATAGACTTTTACAAGGAGATGTAGGAAGTGGAAAAACTGTGGTTGCGGCGGCAGCAATAGCTGCCGCCGCCCAAAACAATTTCAATACTATCTTTTTAGCTCCAACTCAAATTCTAGCAAAACAACATCACGCAACTCTACAAAAAACCCTTCCCAATATAGACATAAAATTAATTACAGGAGGGAGTTCAAAAAAGGTCAAAGCTGAAAACAAAACAAAATCAAATATCCCAACTTTGTATGTCGGAACACACGCAATCCTTCATAATTTAGAAAATTTTTACAATATCGGCTTAGTCATAATAGATGAACAGCACAAATTTGGCGTCGAACAAAGAACAAGGCTTGTAGATTTTTATACAAAAAAATACATTCCAAATTTATTAACAATGACTGCAACCCCAATTCCAAGAAGCATGGCTTTAACATTTTATGGCGATCTTGATTTAACAACCATTGACGAACTTCCCAAAGGGAGAATTGAATCAAAAACCTGGATAATTGAAGATAAAAAAAGAATCGAAGCTTATAACTGGATCAAAAAACAAATCAATGAATCAAAAACGCAAGTTTTTATAGTCTGCCCATTTATCGAAAAATCAGAAATCGAAGGATTTGATAACGTCAAATCTGCAATCGACGAATTCGAAAAGGTAAAAGCATATTTTAAGGAATTTAAAGTTGGACTTCTTCACGGGAAAATGAAAAACGATCAAAAAGACAAAGTAATAGTGGATTTTTCTAATAAAGGTTTAGATATCTTAGTAACAACTCCAGTAATTGAAGTAGGCGTGGATATTCCAAATGCAAATATAATTGTAATCGAAACTCCAGAAAGGTTTGGGCTTGCTTCACTTCACCAATTACGAGGCCGCGTGGGCAGAGGAGGCGCACAAAGTTACTGCATTTTAATTCCATCAACAAATTCATATGAAAGTATAAAAAGGCTTAATAATTTAAAAACCGTTCACAATGGAAATAAACTAGCAGAAATTGACATGCAAATACGAGGCCCAGGGAATATTTACGGAACAGACCAACATGGATTTTTAGACATGAATATAGCCGATATTTCAGACATAGAAATGGTTAAAACCACAAAAGATGTGGCCATAGATTTATTTAAGAACATTAAAACGTATAAAGCCATATCAGAAAAGCTTGATAGAATAACATATATAGACGATAATTAATCGCATGGATTTAAGAATTTCAAGTGGAAAATTTAAAAATAAAAAACTAAAAGTTCCTGAAGTTGCTAAACCGTTAAGAGAAAGAGTTAAACTCGCGATTTTTTCGATCGTGGGCGAAAAAATCGCATCTTCAAAATGCCTAGATCTTTTTTCTGGTTCGGGAAACCTTGGAATAGAAGCTCTAAGTCGTGGAGCAGATACAGCAACATTTGTTGATAACGATTATTACGCAATAAAAAATATTACCGAAAACATTTCAAATCTTAATTTAGGAAACCAAGAAATCGCAAAAGTAGTAAAGGACGAAGCATTAAAATTTATCTCAAGCTATGAAACATATTTTGATATCATTTTTATTGATGCACCTTACGATCTTCCAATTAAACATATATTTAAAGTTCTTCCAGAAATAATGACAAAATCAAGTATTGTCGTATATCTTCACGGATATAAAAAGGGAGTGAACGTGGAAGCCGAAAATAGATTGCTTAAAGTCTATGATTCAAGAAACTACGGAGTAACTCAAGCAGATTTCATAAAATTATCCTTGCTTGATATTTAATCACGCTTTATAATCTATACAAATGGCAGCACCAAAAAAGAAAACATCAAAAGGAAGAAGAAATAGGAGAAGGTCACACAGTGCACCAGTAGCAATAAATTCTACAATGTGCAAAAAATGTGGAGCGCTAAAAATGCCACATACAAAGTGTGCAAAGTGCAACGATTATTAATCGCTTTTCATGAAAACGTCAAAAGACCCAAGACATCAGTCAAGACGAATCGCTGTTGCTTATGTTTATTCAAAAGAATCAAACTCGGCTTCTTCATATAGCGCCTCCGAATCATTAGACGAAATAATCGAAGTATCTTTAGATGGACTAGAAATCAAAAACTACGACAAAAATCTACTAGAAATTATTGCTTCAGAACTTTCAAAAAACGTTAGCGAATATAAAAACACTATAGTCAAAAATAGCATTGATTGGGATATTTCTAAGATGTATAGAATGGATCTTTCAATACTAATTGTTGCAACTTGTGAAATGTTAACAAAGCAAACACCGCCAAAAGTGATAATAGATGAAGCAGTTGAACTAGCAAAAGAGTTTGGATCTGAAGAATCTTCAAAATTCATAAATGGGATACTTGGAGGAATCGCAAAGTCATTATAAAATTATTAGATATGACAATTGATAAATTTCCGGAATTGCAAAAAAAATTAAATATAAAGTTCAACGATGTCTCGATTTTACAAAGGGCGCTCACTCATAGATCATATATAAACGAGAACCCTAATCAGAACTTAAAATCCAATGAAAGGCTTGAATTTTTAGGCGATGCGATTTTGCAATATTTAACTTCTGAACATATTTTTAAAGGTTATGATTCATATCCAGAGGGCGAATTAACAAATCTTAGAGCAAGACTTGTGAATACAGTTTCATTAGCGGAAGAGTCATCAAGACTTGGGCTTTCGGATTATCTTTTTATATCAAATGGCGAAAAAGAGATCGCATCAGAAAGTAATCATATTCTTGCAAATACATTTGAAGCCACAATTGCGGCAATTTATCTTGACCAAGGCATGCAAGTTTGTTCTGACTTTGTTAATAAAGAATTACTCTATAAAACTGAAGATATTGTGCAAAAAGGCGAATTAAAAGATCCAAAAAGTCTTTTCCAGGAAATTTCTCAAGAAAAATTTTTAACAACACCAAATTATAAATTAATTGAAGATGATGGCCCTGATCACGACAAAACGTTTATTGTAGGTGCATATATAGCGAAAAAGCTAATTGCAGAAGGCAAAGGATCAAGCAAAAGGAAAGCTGAACAAGACGCAGCTGAAAATGCACTCAAAAAAATTAAGCCATAATTTGATAATCGAATCTCATTGATTCTTATTGATTCTTAGCATATAATTTCTCACATGGTACGAATCAGACTAACAAGAATCGGCAGAAAAAACGCACCAGCGTATAGAGTCGTAGTTACAGATAAAAAATCCAAAGTTAATGGGAAATTTATCGAAATAATTGGAAACTACAATCCTACAGAAGATCCAAAAAAAATCACATATAACATAGATCGATATAAATACTGGACATCAGTCGGTGCAAAACCAAGTGATGCTATTATAAAGCTTATAAAAGGGACATATAAGTTTGAACATTACGACCCAAAGGGTAAAAGAGCCGCAAAAGCAGAAAAAAATAAATGATAGAACTTCTTAATTTTTTAATTAAAAACATCGTCAAGAGTCCGGAATCTGTCATAGTTGAAGAGCAAGATTCAACAACTTTTGATGGAAATATATCAAAGGTTTATTTAATATCAATTGATAAATCAGATATTGGAGTAGTAATAGGCAAGGGTGGGCAAACAATTAAAGGAATAAGAAATTTAGCAAAAGTAAAAGCCGTTAACCTCGGAATATACGTTGACGTAAGAATAAAAGAAGAAAAGTAAATTTATTGTGAAATTATTCCAGTATCTTCTTCTTGAACAGTTTCACTTTCATTAATAACTGGAACGTCTGCAAATGGGTCTTCTTTTCCGATTACTACCTCCGATTGTCTTGGCTCATAATATTTCATATTTCTAATTTCATTTAAAACCATATCTAAATCAGTTAAAGGCTTTTGTCCCTCAATTGCAGACATATTTTGATTCGCTATATCTTCTAAATAATATGAAACTAGGCTTAATTTTAAATCATATGTATCAGATGTGTCAGGTGGACCAGTCGTATCAGCCGTATCAGCTTTCTTAACAACCTTATCTAGATTAAAATTATCTACATCAATTATTGTTCTATTTGTACTAACTGCATTCAAAAAACCTAAAAGTTTTTGCCTGTCACCAGTTAACTGCATTTGTATTTTAACTGACTTTGGTTCTAAAGTATCTTCAGGAACCAAAATACCAACTAGACTTTGTGAGACAACTTCAACCCCAAATTCTTCGGAAATTTGCAAAAGTTGATCTAGAACGCTTGGGATTTTATCCTTATTATCTGGCATAGACTCTATTGCAAGCTGTGTATTCGAAACAAGTTGATCACGTAGATCATATAAACCTTGTAAGTATGAAAGCCTATCTGTTACATCTTTTAGCGTAGCCTCCGAAGCTACAAGATCTAAACCAAGTTGTTTATATGATTGATATTGAGGAATAATTAATAGATAAATCACGAATAGACATCCAATTGACAAACCAATAATTCCCACAAATGGTATGGCCTTTTTTATGAAACCGAAACTGCCGAGTAAATCCTTTGCTTTTAAATTAAATATATCTTTAACCTGATCTGGACTATCAGAAGGTTTACCTTGACCTATATTATGTTCTGGAATATTTTCAATTTCGTTTGGCATTTAATTTTTCATTATCTAAAACAAGCTTAAGTGAAAACTCGACCGATCCATCATCTTTATTTAATTTTGCTGAATCTAATTTCACATCTATAAAGTATCCGGTATCTGAACCTTGAAGATTTCTTTGAAAAACTGATATAGGAGCATAATTTTGATTTGAAACTCCGTCAATTGTGACATCTGCCTGCCCAGAAAACCCGATCTTGTCAATTTGAATATTACTTGGAGTTTGCGAATTTATCTCATTAATTAAATTTGCATAATACGGTCTAATTTCTAATAGACCTTTTATAACTCCAAGCCGCGTGCCAAGTTTGTAGCCAGAGGCGGCAAAATCGCTTAAGTCAGCGATTTTGCCGCTACCTTCTTCTGCTTTTTTAATAATTTCATTTATTTTTGATTTTGTATAAAGGTTGTATGCAAAAAGGCCTAATCCAGCAATCAAGACTAGACTAAATAATACAATCATGTATTTTAAGGCTGATTTCTTACGAACTTCTTGATCTCTTTCTTGACCAATTTTGTCTGGTATAAAGTTAACATCAGAAAAGGCATATGACATCTTATTTTAATCCTGCTCCTACAGCAGCAACAAATAACGGTCTAAATTGGTCCATCGTTTTAGAATGTCCAACAAGATTTATATCAAGCGATTTCCAGGCATCTGCAATTTCCACTTCGACTGATATATTCTGAATTAAATATACCATTATGTCTGGTATCAATGCACCACCACCCATAAGTATTATTCTTCTAACACGTTTGTCTTCTTCTTCACCAAAAAGTGTTCCTCTGCTTTCTATATATTCTTTTGATTTTTTGAATTCTTCTATTAACATCCTCATTGCAGGAATTACGATTTCCCTTACTTTTCCATTTAGTGAACTTTCTTGAAGTCCATACGTATATAAATATTCATTTGCTTGAGTAGGTGATACATCAAGCGTTTCCGATATTAGCCTTATAGCACTTGAAACTCCAAGCGAAATTGGTCTTACAAACCGTAAATTATTGTTTACGCAAAAGTAAAAGTCAGTATTTGTATATCCAAAGTTTATTATTATTGTTGGAACGTTAATTTCATCACTTAGAACGCTTCTGATTGCCGAAATTGAAGTTGGCTCAAGGCCAAGTGGAGCAAGACCGGCTCTATTTATAACAGAAAGATACCTATCGACGTAACCCCTTTGGACCGAAACTAAAAGCACGTCTAGGGTTGATTCAGCTTTATCTTGATGAGTATTCGTATTTATTGATAATAGATTTTTTACATCAGTCAAAACAGAGTCCTTTTTTTCAACCTTCTTTGAATTATCTTTCTGAATCGTATATTTAAGGTAAACTTCAGATAATGCTTGGGGAAGATGCTGTTCGGCTTCCCATTCAATAGCCTGCTTAAAATCCTTCTTAGAAACATTCGGCATAGAAATTACCTTGCTAAAAACCCTTTGTTCTGGAATTACGGCAACGGCTTGTGTATCTTGAAAACCATTTTCGTCTAAAAAGTTCTTGAGAATTTCTGATGCCGCGATATTGTCAATTTCTGATTCAGAGGCGATCTTTGTTGCAAGACCGAGAGATGGACCGATGGCGTATCTTAAAAGTGTATTCTTATTTTTTTCTCGGTATATTGAAACGGCCTTTATATGGCTAGTACCAATATCTAGTCCGAGTACGGTATTTTTAACATTCATGGGCAAGTTATAACTAAAAAAGATTATATTTGATTTGGGGTAGATAGGCTAGAAGGTAAATCAGGCAGATAGTTCTTCTTGGGGTGGCTGGATAAACGAAGTTAGAACCTGCTTGGTTTAAGCACAATAAATTGTGAGTATTATAATGCTCGCCGAAAGCGAGCATTTCAGCATACCCCGACCGTAAGGTTGGGGTAGTTGATAATGCTCGCTTAAAACCCCGATCGTTAGATCGCAGGGTATGCTGATATTAGGTTTACATTTCCTGTACGCCAATGTACATTTCGTGATGCGAGATGCGTAATGTATACATTTGTATCTATATTTTATACAATTGCTACCAAATGCTTGGTGCCAATGACGAATTTTCAATTATATGTATAAGCGATACTGAGATCAATGCTCAACAGATTGATGAATATTTGCCAAAAATGGCTTTGTATATAAAGAATGCACGTACTTTTGTCCATTTAGGTGATGGTATTAGTAGTTTTAAGCAAGCAGTAAAATCTACAGAACTTTTTGCTTCAAAAGAAATAATTTATATCCGAGGTAACCACGATCGAGATACCTGCTATAAAAAATTGCCAGAACAACAACAAATCATCGTAGATAAAAATAGAATATTTTTTTATCACGGTCAAAGTTTTAATAGAATCTTCGAACACATAGATGTTGTAAAAAATAAAATAAGGTTAAAGATAAAAAAACCTATGGACTTAAGTTGGTATTATAAAAACCAACAACAGAATTTGAATGGTAAATACGAGATTGTTATATATGGACATATTCATATCCCAAGAATTGAGAAAATAGGCAGTACAATATATTTCTGTCCAGGTGGATTTACATATAAATCAATGAGTTCTAATAAGGGAAATTTAATTTCATTTGGAGAAGTGAAAATATTAAAATCTAAAGGTCAAATATCTTTTAATCTATATGAATTTATTAACAGCAATTTTAAATTAATCGATTCTAAAACATATGACTACTCCAGTTAGCTTTGACCAAGTGCAGGAACAACTAGGAAATAGAATTTATGATCCAACTGTGCAAAGGTTTTACGATCTTTATGTAGAAGAGGGTTGTTTATCTTCATATGTTGACATCTTAAATCTATTACCTGTTGAGACGAGAGAGATGGTTTTGTCAGCACAAGAAACACAAGTTCATAAGGAAAAAGCATTGTGGTCAGTTTTTTTTGCACGTTCATATGGGTTTGATATTGACATGTCCGTTAAAATTGGTGCGAGTACGGAGATTCTGTGGGGATTATCAACGGTCATCGATGACATTTTAGATAATGATCCTAGCAGAAATGGTAAGGAAGCGGAGTGGTCACGCCTTGGAAAATCACATGCTATTGCACATGCAGTAAGCTCGTTAGAGCAAACCTTATCCTATTTATCGGAAACTGTAGATCCGCAGATAGCGAAGATGGCATATCAGTATGTGAAAATTGGCGTTGATTCAATCGGGAGACATCACAAGATGAGTTTCGAAGCGCCAGAAGGAGCGATATTAAATAACTATATTGAGCGAGATGGTTTCCATACAACCTTTCCAATAGAATCTGTATTTTTTCTATGTGCAGGGAGTGATAACAGGTTATTACGTGAATTAGATCAATTAAGACTAGGGCTAATACTATTTAATCAAGCCGGGCAAATTGCCAATGATTTATCTGATATTTGGAATCCAATGCAAGAGCTGGTTCGACTTAATGATTTGCGTGAAGGGCATATTACGATTGCAATTCGGACCTTGGCAGATGTAGTTTCTACGCCAGAATCGAGACATTTGAATAGGCTATTTGGAGTACGTCGTGATTATTCGCCATACGAAATCGGTGCTTTAGCAGAGATGGTTCGAAACCCATTATTTATACCAAGGATTACAAGAAGAATTACCGATACTTATTCTCGTAGCTATAAAATACTCGCACCTCGAATGATTCCTGGTGATGCATCTATGCTTTGCAACTGGATAGTTTACAAAACAAAAAGGTATGATAAATAACATGGAACATAAAAGAGTGCTTGTTATATCTGCTCACCCTGATGATTATGAGTTGGGGATGGGTATGAGAATTAGAAAGTATGCAAATGAAAATGTGCAAGTAGTAGCTGTTACGGCAACGAAAGGTGAATATAAAGATTCACCAAATGGTAGAGAAGACCAGGAAAAAAAGGCTGCTAAAATTCTAGGTGTTAGTAATCAAATTAACTTGAAATTTCCTTGTGCTGAACTGTCTAATTGTTCAAATGAACTAAGAGTTCAACTTGAGATAATTATTAAAGAGTTTAAGCCTCACGTAATCTATACAATTTACGATGATAATTCGCATATTGACCACCACATTTTATCTGTTCAATCTTCTATTGCCGCAAGATCAACTCCAAACCTTATTTATTATAAAGTTGTCGGTGGTATTGGTTTTATGCCAAATATGTTTTTTTGTGGTGATAATGATTTGTTAAATGCCAAGATTAGTTCTTTAAAATGTTTTAGTAAAGAAATAAAAAAGGCTGGAGCAATTGATATTAAGAGATCTCAAGTATTTGCAAAATATGAGATTAGTAACTACCTTCATCATAGTTGCTTATCATTTATTAAAAAATACAAAAATATAGAAAACTCGAAACATATGCTTTTTGAGTCATTTCATATTGAACGCATGGTTTCTATTTAAAATGTCAAAATCAGTAGCCCTTCTTTACTACGCAAATATAGATCACTATTCAATAAATACTTCTATGCATAACTATTTATTGCATGGGGGGTATTTAGAATTGCTTTCTTCAGCGAAAGTACCTATAAACGTTTGTTTCACTGGTATGACATTGGAAAAATTAATAGAATATGACCCAATGTTCATAAAAAAAATACAATCGTTGCAGAATGTAAAATTTTTTTATACAAGCTATTCGCACTTTTTACCTTCTGAGTTTCCAAAAGATATTATCAGCCAATCAGAATTCGGAGAAAAAATTATAAAAGAAGTAATTCCTGATAGTAAGTTAATGAATATTATCTCAATGCCAGAATATGATTGCACTGAAACGGTACTAAATAAGATATATACTTCAAATCAATTTTTAATATCATCGTCTATCATTAACCATGGTTCTCTTGGTAGTTGTAAGGTCTGCTATAAACATCTAGGCACAGATAAATTATTATATTGTATCCATAAAGATTTAATGTATAGAAAACGTTATCATGAGTATTTGCGTGAAGAGTGCAAGGCAAAAGATGTTGTATCGGCAATAAAATCAGACCTTTTACAAATGAAACAGAATAAGGTTCTTATCTGCGCGATTGATTTAGAAACACCAGTTATAAACCAAGTTGTTTTTGATAATCATAAAAGTAGCCCTCCTCGATTGGATTTAGTAAAAAGGCTATATGACGAATATTTAAAATCGAAATTTAGATTTGTATATTTAGATGAAGTTAGTTCATTAAGTGAACGTGATTTAAGTATCGTTGATAGTCTGACAAACGTTGATATAACTGTGCGTAAGAATCCTGTTTATAATAATGTATTGTCACGGCTTAAAAGAATTAATACCTCTAAATTAAATATAAATTTGCGTCATTATCTTATGTGTACTTCGTCAGATTTATATACATATAGTCATAGGCGTATAAAATTGCCAGCTACATACAAAGCGAAAAAGGGTTTGGTCATTATATATAGGAGCGGATTAAAGAAATCAATATTGAAGCACAGACTTCAAAAAATTGGAATAAATATTTTGACATAAATTAAGACGGAATCAACAGTTACCTAGGGTACCAAAAATAGACTAGTGAAGTACACAAAATGCTGGTGGATTAATATTGATTTCTTGGGGTGGCTGGATAGATGAAGTTAGAACCTGCTTTCAGGACTTAAAATAATTTGTCATAGAAAATTGGTATTGGTTTAGAAAAGTTTTTTTAAAGTACGATATATTGAATTGTTCATAAAATATGATTAAAGCTTTTTTATATTCAATTTCATCCACACTTCTATATGAAAGTGGGTAGTAATTATTGGCTATTAGAATCGAATTGCTCAATATTCTTGCAGTTCTTTTGTTGCCATCAGCAAACGGTTGAATATATGAAATGAAAACAAGTGTAGCGAATGCCTTAATAAATGGTGATTCAATGTCTTTTAGTTTCATATCTAACATTTTGATTGCATCCTCTATTTGATATTTGTTATCTAAAGGCAAATACTTTGTTCCAGCAATGCCAACGGAATGCAGTCTATAATCGGTTTGTATATTAAGATCTTTAACGATTAGTGAATGGATTTGTTTCAGATTTTGTCCGGAAAACCCTTTAAAATTATCAAGATTTTTCAAAATATAATCAAAAGCATATTTATGATTAAGAATCATTTGTGATTCTTCTTTGGAATTATTCGGTGCTTCAATGTTATTTTTTATTAGGTTTTCTGTATCTAAAAGAGTATATGTGTTACCTTCGATTTTTGAGGATTTCCAGCTTAACTCTATAATAAAACGCTCCAACTCCTTTTTAATATCCGTTGAGTTTCTTTTGCTCATTATATTTTTAAAAACATTCCTAGAGATTTCAATTTCGTTCAATTCTTCTGGATTGAAGAAATTATCAATCTCATTTATAAGATTTGTTTCAAAATGACTTCCTCGAATATTCCTTTTATCTACATCTGTTTTAAAATACTCGTCCAAGTTATAGATTGGTAAGTTAGTTGGCTTATTTGTGATGGAATAATAAGTTGATGGACCCAAACCCTGTTGTTGTATAAATCCTTGCTCAATTAACTCACTTAAATCACGAACAACAGTAATTTTAGAGACAGCATAATCTTTTAGTAGCAATTCTTCTATTTCAGCTCTACTTTTATTTGAATCAGTTAGATAATTTAGAATTTTTAATTGCCTAGGAGACATTGCCTTGTTCATAAACACATCGTATCATAATGAAACGATAGATGAAACGTTAAACTTGGTGTGGCTGGATAAGCGAAGTTAGAACATATTTTGTGAATTCTAAATACTAAGACCACTTAAGGTAGGTGAGATGTATGCCTTTCTATTTACAGATTGACGTGGACCCCATAAACTAGACACTAAGTGAAGTTTTAGTTAGTCTGAATTTATGTCCACTAAATATAAAATAGCTCCCGAGATCCG
>Ga0155003_123_pt1 | contig 22265 bp, 36 predicted proteins | sample RifCSPhighO2_01_FD_105971 | JGI IMG/M metagenome (GOLD analysis project Ga0155003, IMG submission 105971) | candidate division WWE3 bacterium RIFCSPHIGHO2_01_FULL_35_17 | reverse complement strand
CTGGTATAAAACTTGAAGAGGCGTTAGTTAAAAATCGTTATATTCACAGAACTTTTATACAACCATCACAAAAGCAAAGGTCAAGTGGAGTTAAAATGAAGCTGAATTTGATAAAGAATGTTGTTAAGGGGAAGCGAGTAATTTTGATTGATGATTCGATTGTCAGGGGAACAACATCAAAATTACTCGCAGAAGTATTAAGATCAGCTAGTCCAAAAGAAATTCATATGGTTATAACTTCGCCTCCTGTAAAATTCCCGGATTTTTATGGAATCAATACTCCAAAGAAAAAAGATCTTGTTGCAGCGAATATGTCTATTGAGCAATTGAGAAAATATATAGGAGTTGATTCATTAACCTTTTTAACTCTAAATGAAACTATCAAGGCGATTGGATTACCAAAAAATAAATTATGCACGTCATGCTTCGATGGAGACTATCCAATAAAGGTGCCGGTTTTTTAATATCGGATATAACGCTCGCCTTGCTCGCTACCAATTCTCGCTTTGCTTCGAATTGTAAAGTTCATTGACTTTGTGGATTCGTATCTCTAGACTTATAAACATATGGAAGATAAGATCCCGCAAGAAGAGGTTCGAGAAGAAAATCTACAAACTCCAATAAAAACAAAGAATCCGGTTAATAAAAAAATTATTTGGATTTTGGTTGGTCTTGTAGTTATCCTTGGACTAGCATTGACTTACCTTTCATATCTTTTAAATAACTCGAGGACGTCTGTTGTAGAAAATACTCCGACATCAGAAACCTCCGAATCAGAAGGAATCTCCGAAGATCCAACTGCAAATTGGAAAACGTATACAAATGAAGAGTATGGATTTTCCTTTAAGTATCCAGCACAGTTTTATTTAAAAGCTTTTCCTCCAAATTCAATCACCATCGCTAATGAGCCGCTTCCTGATGGGCAGCTAGATCCCACTCGACGTATTTCAATCACAGTTGATTCGTTATACTCTGGTAAATACGAACAAATAAGAAATGCGAAAGCAGGCGCTGATGTATCAGAGGCTCATCATGCTGTTGATGTTGTTATTGAAAAGGTACGCAATTTTACAGTTGATAGTGCTGACGCTGTTGAATATTATCGTGATGGAGTCTCAAAGCAATCTGAAATTGGCAGAGGATTTATAGGATATGAACGTATAATTCTTATTAGATCGCCTGAAGACAAATACATTCAATTATTATTAACTTCATCAAGCGTGGAAGAAACAAATCAATGGAGTGATACCTTCGATCAAATCCTTTCTACGTTTGAGTTTGGAGATGCCGTGGAAATAGACAAAACGGCCACTACCAGCATAGATGTTTATGCCTCGTTAGATATTGATCCTAGTAATCTGCCAGCAAAAAACAAATACCTTTTTACTTATCCATCCAGTAACGTTGGTTCGGTTGAGATGGCCTATGATAGTGGTAATCGGGTTTCTGGTATTTCACTTCATCTCTCAAATGGTACAGATTTAGCTATAAGTCCTTCTTTCGAAGGTAGCAGTATTTCATACTATGATGCGGATGATAAGCCGAATGTAAAAATAATTTCTAACTCAAATTTTATGGAAAAACTCTCAAGAGTTTTAGGGATTTCAGGTTATTTATATGTTACGGGATATGGCGAAGGATCTGTCGGATGTAGTCACTGGGATCCTTTGCCTCTAGCATGTCACATGAGCAATGCGTATTTTAATAAAATCGGTGGATACAATATTAATTGCAATACAAAAGATATAGCTAAAGTGAAAATGTGTGATGATATTGTTGAGGATTTAGATATTTCTGTAAGCCAAATTGATTTATAATTCTACGTGCGTAAGAATATTACTAATCTAGGTCCAAGTGATAAATCCCCCAACGCTCAAAATGCATTGTCTGATTTTTTTAATAAACAGGTTGATTTAGTATTTGAAAGCAATCTTAAGCCAAGAGTAAGGCCGTACGTTTTTAATTACTTAGTGACTTTATATGCAGAAAGATAATCTTCGTTAATTATCATTTTCCTGTTTTTTAATCATCTTGTCAGTATTTTTTCATTTCCTTTTACTAGTATTTGTTTATGGCAGAACAAATGTTATTCACTGAAAGCTCCTCCAAAAACATAGATATTTTAACGGGGAGTAATAAATTATCAGATGATTTTGCAATAAAAAACCTGCCGGAAGAGGAGCGCCCGCGCGAACGGTTGCTTTTAAAAGGCCCGTCGGCATTATCGACAAGTGAACTTTTGGCAATTGTTATAGGCAGGGGCGCTCCCGGAATTTCTGCTGTTATGCTTTCTCAAAAAATAATTTCTGCGTTTGGTGATTTAAATTCTTTATGTAAAGTTTCAGCTACCGAACTTTTAGCATTTAATGGAGTTGGTTTAGCAAAGGCTTGCCAAATTTTGGCGGTTGCAGAAATATCAAGAAGGCTTTCTGGTGCTCCTGTTTTGAAGTCGCAAATATATTCCTCATCTAAAAGTATTTATCATTTAATAAAACCGCATTTGATAAATAAAGATAGAGAACATTTTTTGGTAATTGCACTCGATTCAAGAAGGCGATTAATCGCAGTTGACAATATTTCTATTGGTACAATAAGTCAAAGTATTGTTCACCCGCGTGAGGTTTTTAAAGTTGCGATTAATCGCAGAGCGTCGTTTATTGTGATTGCTCATAATCATCCATCTGGTGATACAAGTCCAAGCTCTGAAGACCTTGCAGTTACGCACCGACTCGTAGCTGTTTCGCAAACAATTGGAATACCGATTCTTGATCATATTATAGTTTCTGATTCTGGCTATATGTCATTTAAGCATGAAGAATACCTGACTTAGTATGTGATAATATATTGATAATGGCAAAAACAGTTACAATATCAGAATTACGAGTCGATCAAAGACTACAAGATGAAGCTTTTTCGCTTAAGGAATTTGAGAAAAAAGTAAGCAGACAAGGAAAGTATTACTACAATATTCTGCTTGGTGATAAAACCGGGGAAATTCGTGGAAAACTTTGGAGTGAAAATGTTGATTCGTCTTTAGTGTCTTTGAAACCAGGTGAGATTGTCTCAATTACAGGATATATCCAAGAATACGCTGGTAAGCCACAAATAATCGCTGAAAAAATAAGCGTTGTTACAAACATGGCCCCGGAAGAGTTTCTTCCTGTAACTTCACGTGATCGCTCCAAAATGAGAGAAGATCTTGAACTAGCAATTAGTGCTGTTTCAAATCCAAACTTAAAGCAAATAATTGATTTATTCTGGAATAATGATGCAAATCGTGATAGTTATTTAAATTTCCCAGCAGGGATGTACGTTCATCATGGCTATGTTGGTGGTCTTTTAGAGCACGTTTGGGAAATGTGGCAGTTAAGTCAGCCTTTTTTAAATATCTACGCAAATTTAGATAAGGATCTGTATTTTACAGGTCTATTTTTTCACGATGTAGGAAAACTTGAAGAATTAAACATAGTTGGTGCAACTATAGTCATGACAAAAGAAGGTTCCTTAAATGGTCATATTGCACAGGGAGTTTTAAAAGTTAAGTCACTAATAGATCAAGTTTCAGATTTTCCAGCTGATCTAAAAAGCAAATTGTTCCATCTTATTTTGAGTCATCAAGGTCATCTTGAGTTTGGAAGTCCAGTGAAGCCAATGATGATAGAAGCTTTGGTTTTAAGTATGGTAGATAGTAATAGCGCTGATATGAATCAAGCAACAAAACATATTGAAAAACAAGCAGATACAGATGACGACTTTACTGATTATCATAAGCAACTAGGTAGAAGTCTCTACAAAGGCTCGTAAATCAAGCTAAATTATTGCGTAATATAAGTTTATATGTTTAAATATCCGTCGTATGTCTGATGTTCATGTTGCTGATAAAGCACAAAAATACCCAATTAATAAGATTAGAAATATAGGAATTATTGCTCATATTGATGCTGGTAAAACAACAACAACCGAAGCTATTTTGTACCTTACTGGTTTAAAGCATAAAATTGGAGTGGTTCATGGTAGTGCTGATACTACGACAGATTGGATGATACAAGAAAAAGAACGTGGAGTAACTATTGTGTCTGCCGCTATAACTTCATTTTGGAAAGATTTTCGTATAAATCTTATTGATACACCTGGGCATGTGGATTTTACTGCAGAGGTTGAAAGGTCTTTACGTGTTTTGGACGGTGCTGTTGTTGTTCTTGATGGAAAAATGGGGGTTGAGGCTCAAACTGAAACTGTTTGGAGACAAGCAAATAAGTACAAAGTTCCAAGAATATTCGCAATAAATAAGATAAATCAAATAGGTGGAAGTTTTGATAAGACTTTAGCTTCAATAAAAAATAGATTAACCCCAAATGCTTTCCCGATTATACTTCCAATTGGTTTTGAAAAGGAAATTAATGGTTGGGTTGACCTTGTAGAGCAAAAAGGCTACAAATATAACGATTATTCAGATAAAGATGTTACAGAGACTGAAATTCCAGAAAGCATGAAGGATCAGATCGAAAAATATAGAACAGAGCTTATCGAAAAAGCTGTGGAGTCAGATGAAAAATTAATGGAAAAATATTTGGCTGGCACAGAACTTACTGTTTCTGAAATAAAATCAGCCATAAGAAAAAGCGTTATAGATTTTGATACACACTTTTATCCAGTTGTTGCAGGAGACTTTAGGGGTATTGCTGTGAAATTGATTTTAGATGCGGTAACAGATTACTTGCCATCTCCAATAGAAGTTGTTCCTGCAGAAGGAATAAATTTAAAAACAAACGAAACAGTAATTTGTAAACCAGATGTGAATTCCGATTTTGCGGCGCTTGCATTTAAGGTTGTTACTGATCCATACGTCGGACGTTTGGTTTACTTTAGGGTTTATTCTGGCTCAATTGAAGCAGGTTCTTATATATATAACTCAACCAAAGATAATAGAGAAAGAGCAGGGCGCATAGTGCTTATGCATGCGAATGATCGTGAAGAAGTGAAAATTGTCCGTGCCGGAGAAATTGCAGCTGTTGTTGGATTAAAAGAAACTGGAACAGGAGATACCCTTTGTGATGAGGATAAGCCGATATTACTCGAAAAAATAACATTCCAAGAGGCAGTTATTTCTATGGCTATTGAGCCAAAAACTAAATCTGATCAAGAAAAGATGGGACTTGCTTTAAAAAAGCTTTCTGATGAAGATCCAACATTCCATATTTCAAATGATCCAGATTCTGGTCAAACATTAATTTCCGGAGTCGGGGAATTTCAATTAGAAATTAAAGTCGACCTTTTAAAAAGAGACCATGGAGTTGATGTAACTGTTGGGGCTCCGCAAGTGGCATTTAGAGAAACTATAAAATCCGAAGTTAAAATTGAAGGCAAATATATAAAACAATCTGGTGGTAGGGGCCAATATGGCCATGTCTTTTTGAGACTTAAACCACTAGAAAGAGGGCAGGGTTTTGTATTTTTAAATGAGGTTGTTGGTGGCTCAATTCCTCGTGAATATATCCCAGCTGTTGAAAAAGGCGTAAAAGATGCACTAACAAAAGGTGTGCAGTGGGGATATCCTTTAGTTGATATTGAGGTTGCTTTGTATGATGGTTCGTATCATGATGTTGACTCTTCTGAATTGGCTTTCCATATTGCAGCAAGCACAGCGTTACAAGAGGGTGCTAAAAAAGCTGGTATGAATTTACTTGAACCAATAATGACTATTGAAGTTGTAACACCTGATGAATTTATGGGGGATGTAATTGGGGACCTTTCTTCTAAGAGAGCCATTGTTGAAGGAACAAGCCAAATAAGTGGCGCGCAAGTAATAAGAGCCCAGGTTCCACTTTCAGAAATGTTTGGATACATAACGAACTTGCGGGGAATGTCTCAAGGAAGGGCTTCATTTAGTATGGAACCAAGCCATTATGACGTTGTTCCAACTAATATTGCAGAGAAGTTAAAACTCGCATAATCTAATTTTGTTATTGGTGTTGAATATTTAGTGTTATATTGTTAAAATTGCGTACAGCGATTTTAGTAGATAGTTTATTTTCTAGGGATATGCCAAAAACTTAGTTTTTGGTTTGTTCCTAAAAAAACACACAAAAATGGTATTTGACAGAAGTAAACCACATGTCAACATTGGAACCATCGGTCATGTTGATCATGGAAAGACAACCCTGACAGCAGCAATAACCAAAATGCTTGCAGGTAAAGGATTGGCAGAGTATAGAGCATTCGAAAATATCGATAATGCTCCAGAAGAAAGAGCGCGAGGAATTACAATTAATGTAACTCACGTAGAATATAGTACAGCAAAAAGACACTATGCTCACATTGATGCCCCAGGTCATGCTGACTATATCAAAAACATGATCACAGGTGCGGCTCAAATGGATGGTGCAATTTTGGTTGTATCAGCAGCCGATGGCCCAATGCCTCAAACTAGAGAGCACATTTTATTGGCAAGACAAGTTGGAGTTCCAAAGCTTGTAGTTTTCTTGAACAAAGTTGACATTGTCGACGATGAAAGCCTTGTAGAACTAGTAAAAGAAGAGCTCAAGGAACTTTTGGTTAAGTACGAATATGAAGCTAATACTCCAATGATAGTTGGATCAGCATTAAAAGCTTTAGAAGGCGATGAGAAATATCTAAAGACTATCGAAGAATTAATGGATGCTGTAGACGAATGGATTCCGACTCCTGTAAGAGATTTAGAAAAGCCTTTCTTACTTCCTGTAGAAGATGTTTTTTCTATTAAAGGTAGAGGGACAGTTGCCACTGGTCGTATTGAAAGAGGAAAAATTAACGTCAACGATGAAATTGAAATTGTTGGTATAAAAGCAACAAGAAAAAGCGTCGTAACAGGCGTTGAAATGTTTAATAAATCCCTTGATCAAGGTTTGGCTGGCGATAACGTTGGTATCTTATTAAGAGGTGTTGAGCGTGATGATATAGAAAGAGGGCAAGTTCTTGCTATCCCTGGAAGTATTACACCTCATACTAAATTTGAGGCAGAAATATATGTTCTTACCAAAGATGAAGGTGGAAGACACACACCATTTTTCCCTGGATATAGACCACAATTCTATATTAGAACAACCGATGTTACAGGTGACGTAACTCTTCCAGAAGGAACCGAAATGGTTATGCCTGGAGATAATATAAAGATTACAGTAGAGTTGATAACCCCAGTTGCAGTCGAAGAAGGTCTTAGATTCGCAATCAGAGAAGGAAGCAAAACTGTAGGGGCTGGAGTCGTAACAAAAATAATAAAGTAAAATTTGATGGGGCGGCCATGGTAAACCATGGCCGCCCCTTTTTGTAGTTTGCACATTATGGCTAAAGAAAATAATAAGAAAGATAATAACAACAGATTGAGGGTCAAGCTTAAGTCTTACGACGTAGGTACTATTGATCAAAGCACGCAAAGAATTGTTGATGTTGCTATAAGAACTGGCGCAAAAATCTCTGGCCCTGTTCCACTGCCAACGAGAGTAGAGATATTTAGCTACCAAAGAGCTGCTAATAACGACAAACGGTCTTTTGAACAATTTGAAAGACGTACTCACAACAGAATTATTGATATTTTAGACCCCACTGCTAATACAATTGCAGAGTTGTCGAATCTTAAATTGCCCACAGGAGTTGGAATTACCATTAAAAGTTAAGAAATGAAACAAATTAAGCTAAATAGCGTTAACTATAAAAAAATAAGTTTGATAAAAATCGGTATGTCTCAGCAGTTTGCTGATGATTCTCGGGTTGTTCCATATACTGGTTTAAGGCTTGTTAATGCAGAAGATAAGGCTTTATTTGATGTTTGTGAATTAAATACAAAGCTAGATGTCACAGGTACGACAAAGGGACATGGTTTTGCAGGCGTAATGAAGAGATGGAATTTCCATGGTGGCCCAAAGACTCATGGTCAGTCAGATCGAAGTAGAGCAGGTGGGTCAATTGGTACTCAAGGACAAGGACGTGTTATTCCTGGAAAGAAAATGCCAGGAAGGTATGGGAATGATAAACATTCTATTATTGCTAAGTATTTAGGATATGATGAGTCTTTGGGCTTGATAAAAGTTAAAGGTTGTGTTCCAGGAAGTAGAAATTCTAAGGTCGTAGTTTATCTACCTTTAGATTTGATGAAGAAAAATGAAAATTAAACTTTTTAACTATAACGGAAAAGAAAGCGGAGATATTGATATCACAAGCGTTGATAAAGTTGAATCTGTAAATATAGATTTGATTTCTCAATACTTGAGAACTTTCCTTTCTAGCCAAAGACAGGGAACTGTCAAAATCAAAAATAAGGGTGAAGTTAGTGGTGGTGGAAAGAAGCCTTGGAGACAAAAAGGAACTGGGCGTGCAAGAGTTGGTTCAAATAGATCTCCTTTATGGCGAGGTGGCGGTGTTTCTCATGGCCCAACACAGAGAGATTGGACTTTGGATTTATCAAAGAAAATGAGAAAAATTGCTTTTCTTCACTGTGTATATTCAAAAGTAAAAGCCGGTGATGTTTGTGCTTTTGCATATAAAGACGAGAAATTTTCCACAAAAAATGCAATGAATTTTCTAAAAAATACCGGAAATGATTCACGAATATTAGTTGTTCATAATAATGATGATATGTTATTTAGATCGTTTAGGAATTTATCGTTTGTTGATGTTAAAAGTATTGAAAATTTAAATGTGTTTGATGTGTTTAAAGCTAAAAACATCTTATTTGAAGAAAAATCTATAGAAGCTTTAAATGGAAGGTTATCATGAATTATTCAAAGGTATTAAAATCTGTTGTGATTACAGAAAAAGGTTCAACCAATGTTAAAAGAGGTAACAAATATACTTTTTTGATAACTGATACAGCTACTAAGGGCCAAGTTAAGGAAGCTTTAGAATCTTTGTATAAGGTAAAAGTTATATCTGTAAATACTCTTAAAAGTAAGGGAAAAGTAAAGCACAGCATGGTAAAAAACAAAATTGAATTTACAAAATCTGATTTAAAAAAAGCTATCGTCCAATTAGATTCCAAAGACGTATTGAAATTTTATGACGGAGGTCAAAAATGATTAAACAAGTAAGGCCAACAAGCCCAGGAAGAAGAGCTCAAACATATTTAAAAACCGGGAATGAATCGACAAAATCGTCAAGATCCGTAAGGAAAAAGTTAACGACTGCATCAAAGGGTGCAGTTGGTAGATCTGCGGGAAGAATAAGCGTCCAATGTAGATGGAGAGGTGCCAAAAAAAGGTATAGAATTATCGATTTTAAAAGAAGTAAATATGGAATTGAAGGAACTATTGAACAAATAGAATACGATCCAAATAGATCATGTGATATTGCGCTTGTATTGTATGTCGATGGTGAAAGGCGATACATTTTGTCACCAATTGGCTTAAAAGTTGGTAGTAAAGTCAAATCAGGCGAAGGGGTTGATATTCTCACTGGCAACGCATTACCATTGAAGCAAATTCCTGTTGGGGTTCCTGTTCATAATTTGGAAATGTATCCAAAAGCAGGCGGAAAATTTATACGCGGTGCCGGAACTGCCGCTTACCTTACAGCCAAGGAAGGTAAATATGTAGATATTAAGCTTCCTAGCGGTGAAATAAAGAAGTTTTTAGGCGATTGTTATGGTACGATAGGTCAGGTCGGAAATGAGGAACACAAATTGGTCTCAATTGGTAAGGCCGGGCGAGCATTTCACATGGGATCAAGGCCAAAAACAAGAGGTAAGGCTCGTTCTGACGGTCATCCACTTGCAGGTTCATATAGTAGAAGAGTTGGGAGACAACCTGTTGATAAGTGGGGTAATTTGGCAAAGGGTGGAAAAACAAGAAGAAGAAAACATACTGATAAGTTTATAGTTAAATCTAGGAGGTCTGCGAAATAATATGTCTAGATCATCTAAAAAGGGTCCATTTGTTGACGAAAAACTAATGAAAAAGGTTCTGAAGGCAAAAAATGAGCGCGATACAAAATCTATAAAGACTTGGGCAAGGTCATCTAGCATAACTCCTGAAATGGTTGGAATGACGTTTGATGTTCACAATGGTAAAAAACACTTGCCTGTATTTGTTAATGAATCTATGGTGGGTCATAAGCTTGGGGAGTTTGCTCTAACAAGAACTTTCAGAGCTCACGCAAAGAAAAAGGGTGTTTAATTAAAATATGCAAGAAAAATCGATGGTAATTAAAAGTAAACATGCAGGTATAGATCTTTCTTCTACTAAGATAATGCCAATTGCCAGATATATAAAAGGGAAGAAAGTTTCAGATGCTTTGGCATTTTTGCACTTTAATCAAAAGAAAGCTTCTGGTATCATCTACCACATTGTAAAGTCCGCGATTGCTAATGGTGAATCGAACTTCAAGCTTGGTAGACAAGATTTGTATGTAAAAGATGTTATTGTCGGTCAAGGAAGATCGAGAAAGTGGAGAAGATTTAGAGGAAAAGGTAGCATGAATCCTATCTTAAGAAGAACTAGCAATGTAACTATTTTACTTGATATTAAAAATGAGTCGAAAAATTAATCCTACAGGTCTAAGAGTTGGTGTAACAAAAACTTGGAAATCAGTCTGGTTTGCTGAAGGTGCAAGATATGCTGATAGCGTTATTGAGGATTATAAAATAAGACATTATTTAGGTCGTGCTTTAAGGCCGGCAGGGCTTTCTGCTGTGATTATTGAAAGATCAATTAAGGCAGTTAAATTGTTAATCAAGGTTTCAAAACCAGGGGTTGTTATAGGTAGAAAAGGCTCTGGTTTACAACTAATTAGAGAAGGAATAAAAAAAATTACATCGTCAGAGATTGATTTGCAGGTCGAAGAAGTTACAAAACCAGAAGCCAATGCAAAAATAGTTGCTGAATTTATAGCTATGCAACTCGAAAGACGTGTTCATGCAAGAAGAGCAATAAACACAGCGGCAGATAAAGCTTTAGATGCAGGTGTTAAGGGTGTGAAAATTCAAATGAGAGGGACAATTCATGGACCGAATTCGATTGCGATAGAAGAAGTTGTCAGTCGTGGAGCAGTTCCAACACAAACAATAAGGGCTGATATCGACTATGCACGTGCTATTTCTTATACAAGAGGTGGAACAATTGGAATTAAAGTTTGGATATACAAGGGAGAAGTTAACGAAAAAGTTTCTTAAAAGATTATGTTGATACCTAAAAGAACGAAATATAGAAAAGGAATGAGAGATAAAAACAGAGGTTTGAGTCAAAGAGGTAGTACTTTGGATTTTGGTGATTTTGGATTAAAAGCAGTAGGTCGAGGGTTTTTGACCAGCAGACAAATTGAATCTGCAAGAAAAGCAATTGCAGGTGCAACAAAGCGTGGTGGAAAAGTCTGGATACGAATGTTTCCTGCCAAACCAGTAACTATGAAGCCATTGGCGGTTAGAATGGGTAAAGGAAAAGGTTCGGTTGACCACTATGTCGCTGTCATAAAACCCGGGAAAATTCTATTTGAACTTTCAGGATTAGAATTAGTAGTCGCGAAAGAAGCTTTTCGGCTTGCAGCCGAAAAGCTTCCAATGAAAACTAAATTTATTAGTAAAGAATAATATTATGGAAAAAATTGACGATCTTAGAAAACTAGATATAGAAAAGCTAAAATCAGCATTGTCAAAGGCTCGCGAAAAATTGATGGACAAGAAATTAAATAGATCGTCTGCCAAAGATAAAGATACAACTTTATTTGGAAAAGCAAAAAAGCAGATAGCTAAATTACAAACGTTAATAAATGAAAAGGAGATTTTAAAATGAGCGGAAAAATTTTAAAAGGTCATGTTGTTTCATCTAAAATGGCAAAAACTTTGACTGTAAAAGTTGAATTTTCAAAGAAGCACGAAAGATACAACAAAAGATATATATTTCACAATAATTTCAAGGTGCATTGTGAAGATGTTTCAAAATTTAAAGAGGGCGACCTAATTCAAATAATAGAGTGTGCTCCAATAAGTAAGACAAAAAATTGGGTTGTTTTTACACCAGTTGAAGTTAAAAAGAAGGTTGCTAAGGAGAAAAAATGATTCAAATAGGAAGTATGCTAAATAGTGCAGATAATTCGGGAGCCAAAGCTTTAAACGTTGTTGGAATTCCGGGGTTTTCTATAAGAAGATTTGCTGGTGTTGGTGATGTAATTACGTGTTCCGTAAGAGGTGCAACTGGCGTTGGAACAAATGTAAAAGATCATGAAGTAGTAAATGCAGTGATCGTAAGAACTAGAAAAGAGATAAGAAGACCAGACGGGAGTTATATAAGATTTGATGATAATTCAGGTGTTATTATAGATAAGGCCAAAAATCCTCGTGGGACGAGGATTTTTGGCCCAGTGGCTCGAGAGCTTCGCGATTTAGGTTTTAGTAAAATAGTTTCTTTGGCACAAGAAGTCTGGTAAACGGTATGAAAATTCATAAAGGCGATAAAGTAAAAATAATATCAGGAAAGCAAAAGGGAGCAGAATCTGTTGTGCAAAAAGTTTTTAAAGATAAAAATAAGATTTTGGTAGAAAATGTTAATATAGTAACCAAACACGCAAAACCAACTGCAAATAATGCCGGTGGTATAGTCAAAGTAAATCGACCAATCAACGTTTCAAACGCAATGATAATTTGTCCAAAATGTTCAAAGTCGGTTCGAGTTGGTTATAGGTTAGTTGATGGTAAAAAGTTTAGAATTTGTAGAAAGTGTAACGAGGTAATTTAAAATGTCACTAAAAGAAGAATTCCAGAATAAAATAAGGCCTGATTTGAAAAAAATTTTAGGAGTTACTTCAATCGAGGCTGTTCCTCAAATAAAAAAAATAATTATAAATATGGGGATTGGAAGTAATAAAGATAATAAGGCATTTTTAAAGGAAGCGGTAACAGAGCTTGAAATTATAAGTGGTTTAAAGCCATCGGAAAGAAAATCTAAGGCGTCAATTTCTAATTTTAAGATTCGAAAAGGCCAAATTGCAGGGCTCACAGTAACACTTAGGGGTAATAGGATGTGGGATTTTTACGAGAAATTTGTAAAAATCGCCCTTCCACGAGTTAAGGATTTTAGAGGGGTTTCAAAGGAATCATTTGATGGTGCTGGTAATTACAGTTTAGGTATTACAGAGCAGGTTGTTTTTTCAGAGATAGATCCTAATAGAATCGTGTATAATAAGCCTTTGCAGGTCACAATAAATACTTCTGCGAAAACTGATGAGTTGGGTTTCAGGTTATTGTCGGCTTTAAATATGCCATTTAGAGAAGGAAAATAAAATGTCACGAAAAGGTTTAATAGAGAGATGGAAAAAAGCAAAAAAATACAAAGTTAGAGAATATAGTAGATGTCTTAAATGTGGAAGAGCAAGAGGGTATATGCAGGCATTTAAATTGTGCCGTGTTTGCTTCAGGGAACTCGCACACGAAGGTTTTTTGCCTGGAGTAAGAAAGGCAAGTTGGTAAATAAATAATATGAATACAGACGTAATAGCAGACATGCTCACGAGAATTAGAAATGCGCAAGCAAGAAAGGCTGATTTTGTTGAGATGCCACATTCTAAGCTAAAAGAAGAAATCGCAAAAATAATTGTAGAATCTGGTTTTGCTTTAAATGTAAAAGTATTTAAAGCAAAAGAAAGCAAATTTAAAAACTTAAGCATTTCTTTGAAGTACGATGATTTAATGGAACCTGCAATAAGTAAGATAGAAAGGATTTCTAAATCAAGTTTAAGAAAATATTTTGGAGCAACAGATTTAAAACCTGTTATTGGTGGTTTAGGCGTAGAAGTTATTTCAACTTCAAGAGGTGTTATGACAGCAAACGAAGCAAGGAAAAAACACCTAGGCGGTGAGGTTATTTGTAGGTTCTATTAATATTATGAGCAAAATAGGAAAGGTTCCAGTAAAAATCCCAGCAGGCGTTGATGTTCAAATCTCTGACGCATTGATTAAAGTAACTGGTGTAAAAGGTTCAGTTGAAGTTTCACAGATACCTGGAATATTGGTAAGTAATATAGATTCAAGTATTGTGGTTGAATTGGCATCAAAAGATTTATTTAATGGCAGCGCTTACTGGGGGCTTGTTAGATCTTTGTTAAATAATGCTGTAACTGGAGTTAGTGAAGGTTTTACAAAAATCCTAGAAATTGTTGGTGTTGGTTATAGAGTTGAAAAGGCAGGAAACAATTTAAGGTTTTTTGTAGGATATTCACATTCTGTTGAATTTAAAGCCCCAGAGGGTGTTTTATTAGAGATTGAAGGTAATACTGTTGTTAAAGTTAGTGGGGCAAGTAAGCACATGGTAGGTCAAGTAGCAGCAAATATTCGGGCTATAAGAAAGCCAGAACCATACAAAGGTAAAGGCATTAAATATAGAGATGAGATAATCAAGCGTAAACAAGGTAAGGCTTCTAAGGCATAATTTGAAAAATAAAGATGATAATTAAAAGTGCAAAAGAAAGACGAAAATTTAAAGTAAGAAGCAAAATAAGTGGAACATTGGAAATTCCAAGGATCAGTGTATTTAGATCTAATAAATTTATTTATGCTCAAGCGATTGATGATGTTTCCGCAAATACAATTGCAAGCTGTGCATCAAAAGTTATAAAAAGTGAAGTTGAGATAAAAACAAAATTGAATTTAGCCTTAGAAACGGGGAAAAAACTCGGGGAGTCGCTAAAGAAGTTAAGTGTAAAAAAAGCAGTTTTCGACCGTGGTTCTTATAGATATCATGGTAGAGTAGGCAAGATTGCAGAAGGTTTAAGAAGTTCTGGGATTTTATTTTAAAAAGTATTATGGATAAAGAAGAAACAAAACACGCAATGATCGAAGATCGTGTTCTTCAAATTAGGCGAGTTTCTACAAAAAGAGCTGGTGGATCTTCGTTTCATTTTTCGGCATTAAGTGCTTCTGGTGATCATGCAGGAAAAATTGGTGTTGCGATTGCAAAATCAAAAGAAAATCTTACTGCTATTAAAAAATCAAAAGATAAGGCAAGGAGAACCATGACAGAAATTCCAGTAACAAAAAATGGAAGCATTCCTCATGAACTTTATATTAAAAATGGGGCAGCGATTATATTTATGAAACCGGCCCCTTTAGGAGCTGGTATCATTGCAGGTGGTTCAGTCAGGCAGGTACTAGAACTTGCAGGAATAAAAAACATTTCAGTAAAAATAATGGGAACAAATAATCAGGTTAGTAATGCATATACAATAATTAAGGCTTTAAAAATGATAAAAGCTAAGCCTCAAGGTACCAAGGAGGTTACAGAATGAACATTAGTTTATCAAACCTAGTAGAGGCAAGCGGGCTTAATAAGTCGTCAAAAAGAGCTGGACGTGGATATGGTTCGGGAAAAGGTGGTCATACGACTGGCAAAGGAACAAAAGGACAAAAAGCAAGAACTGGTGGTCAAACAAAGCAGTGGTTTGAAGGAGGTCAAACACCCTTAGTTCATAAAATGCCGTATCGCGGTGGATTCATAAATCATGCAAAAAAGACTGTTGTATCGTTAAATCTTGGCGAGATTTCAGCAAATGACAGAGTTAATTCTCTAAAAACGATTACGCCTGAAGTCCTTATGACAAATGGTTTAGTTAAAACTACTAAATTTGATTTTGTGAAAATATTAGGAACTGGTGCTTTTACAAAAAAGGTTGAATTTAAAGATTTCCAATATTCAAAAAAAGCCATAGAAAAAATAAAAGCCTCAGGCGGAAGTGCCTCTTAATGGTAGAATACTTTCATTATGACGTCTTATCTGCTTAAAGCGATTCGAATTCCAGATCTTAGAAAAAAACTAATTTTTACACTTATTATTTTAGCTTTATACAGATTTTTAGCCCATATTCCGGTGCCCGGGGTTGATACAAATGCTCTCAAGTCATTTTTTGATTCGAGTAGCATTTTAAGCTTTTTGAATATTTTTAGTGGTGGAGGTTTAAGAAATTTATCAATTGTTGCAATGGGAGTCGGCCCTTATATAAGTGCATCAATTGTTCTTCAGCTTTTGACTATGGTTGTGCCACAGCTTGAGGAATTATCAAAAGAAGGAAACTTCGGTCGCCAAAGGATAAACCAATATACGCAAGCCTTAACTTTGCCATTCGCAATTATTCAGGCATATGGTCTTTATTTCACATTAAATAAACAAACTCTAGCTGGTGTAAGTATTTTGCCAACTTTGTCTCCTGATAAACTTTTAGCCGTCATAATTATTATGACGGCGGGAACTTTCCTGTTAATGTGGATAGGTGAATTAATAACTGAATATGGCGTAGGCCAGGGAATGTCCGTATTAATATTTGCAGGAATAGTTGCTGGAATCCCTGGAGCTGTTGGGACATCTCTATCTATAGCTGAAGCAGGAAGCATTTTTAACATTATCGTATTTTTGTTAATATCATTTATCGTAATTGCTTCAGTTGTTTTTATCAATGAAGCATTTCGGAAAGTTGAAATTCAATATTCAAACAAAATTCGTGGAGGAAAAACAGTTAGTGGAGGCTCTAGCTTTATACCAGTTAAAATTAACCAAGCTGGAGTTATCCCTATTATTTTTGCTGTATCTTTAGTGCTTATTCCATCAGCTGTAGCTGGTTATTTGCAACGAGCATTAAATCCAGTTATATCATCAATTGGTCTTTGGCTTTCAGTTAATTTCCAAACAAGTTCTGTTTTTTATAATTTATTTTATTTTTCGCTAGTTTTTGTTTTCACATATTTTTACACTTCTGTTACATTTAATCCTCAAAAAATATCTGACGAGATTAGACAAGGCGGAGGATTTATACCAGGTGTTAGGCCTGGTAGGTCAACAATAGAGTATTTGAAATATATAATTAAAAGGCAAACTTTTGCTGGTGGAGTTTTTTTGGGTTTAATAGCTATTTTGCCATCAACTGTTCAAAGCTTTACCGGCCTTAACTCGCTCGCAATCGGTGGAACTGGACTTTTAATTGTCGTCTCGGTAATATTGGAAACAGTTAAGCAAATTGAGTCTCAAGTAATTAGTCGAGAATACGAAACTTTTGCTAGGTAGTTTCTGTAGTTTTGAAAGGTTTTAAAATGTTTGAGCAACTCGGGAAAATGAAGGATCTATATGCATTAAAAAAGCAGGCAGATCAGATGAAAAAAGAAATGGAAAAAATATTGGTACAAGTTTTTGTGGGAAATTATGAAATTTCAATGAAAGGTGATCAAACAATCGAGTACGTTAAAGAAAACGGAGAAGAAAGAACTGATTTAAAGAATCTTTTTAATAACGCTGTAAAAGAATCACAAAAAAAAGTCGCAAAAAAGATGCGTGGCAGGTTTGGCGAGTTAGGGATTCCTGGTTTATGATAAAAAAAAAGTCATTCATACTGATAATGGGACCTCAAGGTTCCGGTAAATCCACGCAAGCAAGTTTATTAGCAGATTACATAGGTTATAAATTCATCTCATCTGGCAAGTATCTAAGAAAATTAGAACATGAAAGAAATCCAATTGGCTTAAAGCTTTCTGAATTTTGGAAGAGCGGAGAGTTTGTACCTGACGACATTATTAATGATGTTATGTTTTCATTATTCGAAAAAGATGAGTCTAATGGTTTTGTCATAGATGGATATCCAAGAAATCATTCTCAATTAAAAACATTTTTATCATATTTAAATATAAATAACTGGGAATTGCGGGCAGTTATCTATCTCACAATAAGTGAAGCCGAATGTTTAGTAAGAATTTCAAAAAGAGCAAAAATCGAGATGCGAATTGATGAATCAGCTGAAGCACTTAAAAAAAGGTTGTCCTTGTATCACGAAGAAACGGAGCCGTTAGTTTTTGAGTATAACTCACTTGGAGTATTAAAAAAGATAGACGCAGAGTGTACTATTGAGGAAATTCAACAAAATATTTTATCTGCTTTGGGAGCATAAAAAGTGTCGTTCATAAACGTAAACCAATGATATATATAAAATCCAAAGAGGATATTAAGAATTTAAAAGAAGGCGGAAAAATTTCTGCGATCATTATGAATGATGCTTTGAAAATGGCACTTCCTGGTGTTTCAACTTTAGAAATAAATGATGCTGTTGAAAAACAGATGCAGAAATTAGAAGTACGCCCGTGGTTTAAGGAAATTGATAATTATTTGTATGCAACTTGTATTGCTGTAAATGATGGATGGGTTCATGGGATGCCTTCTTCATACAAATTAATTCCTGGTGACGTTGTATCGGTCGATTTAGGTGTTAAATACGGTAAATATTATTTAGATCATTGTTGGACGGTTGTTGTACCAGGGGAGAAAGTTGATCCATCTGTTGATAAGTTCATAGAAACAGGGAAAGATGCACTTAATTTTGCAATAAAAAGTTTTGTTTCAGGTTTTCGCGTTGGAAATATATCAAATGCGATTCAAACTACGGTACAAAATGCTGGTTATTCAGTAATTCGTGAATATACTGGGCATGGAGTTGGTATTAAACCCCACGAAGATCCTTTAATCTCTTGCTATGGGACTAAAGGTGCTGGGCAATTGCTTAAAATTGGTATGGTTTTTGCAATTGAAGTGATGTATGCTATTGGAGATCCAGAAATTGTTGTCGGGAGTGATGGTTGGACCATTTCCACAAAGGACGGAAAATTGAGTGGTATGTTTGAACACACAGTAGTTTTGACTGAAAATGGCCCTGAAATATTGACCATCTAAGCATTTATGCTAGAATATCCCAGTGGCAAAAAAAGACTTTATTGTAAAAGAAGGAATTGTTTTAGAAGCATTACCTGATGGCAAATTTGTAATTAAACTTAAGGACGAGGAAAGGGAAGTTACAGGATATCTTTCAGGGAAGATGCGAAGATTCAAAATTTGGATTCTTGCGGGTGACATGGTGAAAGCCGAGTTCAGTGAGTACGATGATAATACGTGCCGTATTGTATATCGTTTTAAATAAATTTTTCTCGCCCAGTTGATATTAAAACTATGAAAGTACGTGCAAGTGTTAAAAAAATCTGTAGGAGTTGTAAAGTTGTCAGAAGAGTCGGAGTAGTATATATTATCTGCGACGCAAATCCAAAGCATAAGCAGAGACAAGGATAAGTAAGTATATGCCTAGAATTATTGGTGTAGATATACCAGAAAGTAAAAGAGTAGTAATAGCACTAACATATATTTATGGAATTGGTCTATCGACAGCAAAAAAGATTTTGAGCAAAGCCAAGGTCAGCGAAGATGTAAGAGCAAAAAATTTAGACGAGGATCAAATCTCAATGATTAGAAATGTCATTGATAAATCTCAATATATGGTCGAAGGGGAACTAAGAAGGGTGATTTCTCAAAACATAAAAAGATATAAAGATATTAAGTGTTATAGGGGAAATAGGCACGCAAAGAATCTTCCAGTTCGCGGTCAGAAGACTCAAAAGAATGCAAGAACCAAAAGAGGAAAAAGGATCGCTGTAGGTGGAGCAAATCCGAGAGCAGTAGCTAAGACCTAAAATATTATGGCTAAATCTGAAATTGTAAAAAAAGAAACAAAAGTTAAAAAAACATCAGCCAAAAAGGAAGTTATGCCACAAGGAAAAGCATATGTATTTTCCGGTTACAATAATACAATCGTTACAATTACTGATTTAGATGGCAATACTATTTGCTGGGGTGCTTCTGGAGCCAATAATTTTAAGGGTTCAAGAAAATCTACTCCATACGCAGCTTCTGTAGTTGGACAAAATACTGCAAGACAAGCTGTTACAAAAGGAATTAAGGAAGTAAGTGCATATATAAAGGGAGTCGGAAGTGGTAAATCACAATGCGTTAAGGCTTTAAGAAATGGTGGATTAATTATAAACAAAATAGTTGATGTAACGCCTATTGCCCATAACGGTTGCAGAGCTAAAAAAAGGAGAAGGGTTTAATGGCACGCTATACTGGACCCAAATGCAGACTGTGTAGAAGAGAAGGAGTTAAGCTCTTTTTGAAGGGTAGCAGATGTGTAAGCGAAAAGTGTGCACTTTCAAAAAGAGCTCAAATCCCAGGGCAGCATTTTAGAGGCAGATCTAGAGTTTCTGATTATGGGAAACATTTAAGAGAGAAGCAAAAGGTAAAAAGAATTTATGGTCTTTTAGAAGCACAATTTAAGACATATTATGAAAAAGCTGCCAAGGTACCTGGTGTTACGGGAGATATATTCCTTCAGCAACTCGAGTCAAGACTAGATAATGCTGTGTTTTTAGCAGGATTCGCATCATCAAGGCAAGCAGCAAGACAGTTGATTAGACATAAAAAGATTAATATTAATGGAAAACAAGTTGATCTTCCAGCTTATCAAGTTTCTGCAAATGATATGATTTCATATGTCGTAGCTGATGCAAAGCCAAAGGAAGAATCCGAATTCCCATCTTGGTTAGCTTGGGATGCAAAAAGCAAAAATGTTAAGGTTTTACGACTGCCTGTAAGAGAAGATATAGGTTATGAAATCAATGAGCAGCTAATAGTTGAATATTATTCGCGCTAAACCGAAGATAGTGTGTCTTCGATTTGGTTCGATACAAAAAGATAAATGTACAACACAACAAAGATAAATCTTAAGATTGTAGAGTCTAAGGGGAATAAAGCGACCGTTAAAATTACACCACTTGTCAAAGGTTTTGGATACACAATTGGAAGTGCTATAAGAAGATCTTTATATTCATCTATGAAGGGTGCTGCAGTAACTAGTGTTAGTATTGATGGGATTTCACACCAATTTGACTCTATTTCCGGTGCGAAAGATGATGTCCTTCACATTTTATTGGCGTTAAAGCAAGTTAGATTTAAAAAATCAATAGAAGGTCCAATCGTTCTTGAAATAAACGAAACTGGGCCAAAAGATATAAAGGCTTCTGATATAGAAAAGGTAGCCGGGGTTGAGGTTGTAAATCCAGATCTTGTAATAACATCACTTTCAGACAAGAAATCAAAGCTTTCAGTGAAGTTAACCGTTAATAATGGTTATGGATATACACCAGCAGATGAATCAGCCTCAAGGCCAATTGGACATGTAGCAATGGACGCAAACTTTTCACCTGTTGTAAATGTTGTTATGGAAGTTAATGACACAAGAGTTGGAGCAGATACTAACTTTGATGAGCTAACAATGACAGTAATAACTGATGGAACTATGGATCCAATAGATGCTATTAGAGAATCCTCAAAAATATTAAAGGGATTTTTTCATAAAGTTGAAACTGGTGAAGACTTTACAGAAGCAGATGAAAAAGAGTTAGAAGAAGCAAATTCATCTGAATCTTCAATGTCAACACAGACTCAAGCAGATGAAGTTGTTCTTGAAGAGCTTCATCTGCCAACAAGAACTATAAACGCTCTTAAAAAGGCTGGAATTAAAACTTTAGGAGATCTTGCCGATAGATCTGAAGATGATTTATTAAGAGTTCGAAATTTGGGCGAAAAATCTATTAGAGAAATTTTGTCATTATTAGAAAAAGAAGGTTTAAAGTAAAAAATGAGGCATAGAGTAGCCGGTAAAAAATTTAATAGAAATGCGTCGTCAAGGAAGGCATTACTTATAGGACTTATGAAAAGTCTTATTGAGCATGGGAAAATTAAAACGACACTTCCAAAAGCAAAATTTTTAAGACCAGAAATTGAAAAAATTATTACTATGTCTAGAATAGATACTTTAAGTACGCGAAGACTTTTAATAAGCAGAATTGGTGATAAGGTATTAGTTTCAAAGTTGATAGACCAAATAGGTCCTATGTTCATTGGCAGAAACGGTGGTTATACAAGAATTTTAAAGATGGCGCCAAGAAGTGGCGATGTATCAAAAATGGCGGAAATTTCTTTTGTTGTTGATTTAGTAAAGTCCGAGATCATGAAAGAAACCAAAAAGAAGGTATCAGAGAAATCTGAAAAGATAGAAAAGGTAAAAAAGGTTGATGCTAGAGTTATACCCAAAACTGAAAAAAAACAAAAAACTAGCAAAAAAGTAAAATCTGAAGGGGAAATAAAATGAATTCAACACACGCGACAACAAAGTCGGAACAAAAATATAACTGGCATTTTATAAATGCTGATAATAAAGTTTTAGGAAGGTTGTCAGCAGATATTTGTGTTTTACTTACTGGTAAAAATAAAGTTAATTATGTTCCATATTTAAATATGGGAGATAAAGTAGTTGTTTATAATTCAAAAAAGATTGCAGTAACAGGTACAAAAGAATTACATAAAATGTATTATTCTCATTCTGGAACTGTTGGAAATCTTAGAACAAAAAATTTAGGCCAAGTTAGAGAGCATAATTCAAAAAGAATTATA
>Ga0155003_129_pt1 | contig 25429 bp, 22 predicted proteins | sample RifCSPhighO2_01_FD_105971 | JGI IMG/M metagenome (GOLD analysis project Ga0155003, IMG submission 105971) | candidate division WWE3 bacterium RIFCSPHIGHO2_01_FULL_35_17 | reverse complement strand
AAATATGCGACTTAAACAAATACTTATTTTTCATTGTCTAGACAATCTATTTTAGCAATTATTAGTTGCTAAAGTAATCTAGACCCTTTGTTTTTTATCAAAATTCATGAGAGGAGAAGTAATTATATGAAAAGTATCTTGTATTTATTTAAGCATTTTAAATTTGATATTTTAACCACGCTCTCGACTATTGGCTTGTTGTATCTTGCTTTCCTGCTTTGGCAAAACCAGTTAACACTAATGCTTGCGTCGGTTCTTATGGCTACAATTTTTTTTGTGATCGTTATCTATTTAAAAGTAAAAGAGAAAGATTTTTACTTTATTTCATTAACAAGAAGAGAGGACAAAGAAGATTGGATTGGAGATGGAAAATTTGAGTATTCAAGGGTTAGTAAATGCTTTCAAATTACTCAGGCAAGTCCTGGCTGTATTTACGCTAAATGCCTAAACTGGAGTGACTATAAATACGAATTTGAGTTTAAGTTGAGGAAAACATGCCTTGGCGCTGTGCTTCGAGCAGTAAATTTATCTAACTACGTTATGATGCAGATAACTCCAAGAGGTATAAGACCACATGTGCTTGTTAATGGTGGTTGGATGGCTTGGGAAGCTAATGCTGTAAACATGGAATTCTCTGAAGAGCTATCTTTTGAAGAATGGTATAAATGTCAGCTTGTGTGCGATAAGAATACAATAAGCATAAAAATAGCTCATAAAAAAGAAAAAATTTTAGATAGAGAATGGCCGTTACCCCAAGGGTCTCTAGCCTTCGCTTTTAAAGAAAACGAGGAAGACACTAAACCAATCACTATACCCTTTCCAATAAATCTAGAGTATGGTTCAGCTGGATTTAGGAACTTTGGCGATGAGAAGGCTTTGGTGAAAAATGTTTTGTTGGAGAAAATTTAAATTGGCAAACTTAAAGTTATAACACAAACTTTCTGTTAATTTTTGCTATATAATAAAAACAATATGCCAGAAGAACCTCAACCAAAACCTGATTTAACCGCCAGTCTTGAATTGCAAGACAGGTTGCAAAGGATAAATGATAGAAGAACAGAGGACTTAGTTTATGTAGATGAGTACGATTTAAGAGAAATTTCCTCAAGGGCTTATCAAGTTGGTGAGTCAGATAGAGCTAAAGTTAGACCTGTTCTTAAAAAAATAATGAACGTATCTGTTCCTTGGGCGAGAGGAGCAAAATTTATAAGAGAGACACTTTATGATCTTGCTTATTCTCCACAAGAAATTTCTGTTTTGAGCGAAGAAGCTCAAAAAGCAGCTCAAAGAGAGCAAGAAATATCCGCCGAAGTTAGTAATGGCGTATCTCCATGGTTGGCTCGTGTTCATCACAACGAGCATGGAATTAGAAACCCTTATGTAGTTGGATTTTTTCAAGATGAAACGGGACAAATTAAACCTGTATACGGACAAAGATATTTTAGGTCTCAAAGACAAATAGAAAATACAATTTTTGCTGGTAGGACAGAAGTCAAGGAAGTCAATTTATTGGATACGCAGTTTTATCCAACTCCTAATGCTGAAATTTTAAGAGGAGAAAATTGGGATTTACTTCCCGATGATTTGAGAGCCCGTTTTAATAAAGGTGAATTATTGGTAACCGGTAGAGATGATACTTATAGATTAAATGATTCTGATGTAGACGCACTTGCAAAATCTGATGATCCAAAAGCGATCGTAAATCATGTTGAATCAAAAACTAGGCAAGCCGCCGCAGGTCCTAAAAAATATTTCTTACTTTACTATAGCGATTACAGAAGTGATGAGACAGGAAGAACAGGCGTTGTAATGATTGGTGAAAATGGAGGTATAAAACCATTAACAGTTCTGGTTGATGATAAACAATTCGTAGTCGAAGTAAAAGGGTGCGGAATGAAATCTGGTGGGTTTGGAAAAATGCACTTTAGGACAGGCAGGGACATCATTACTGGAGGAGCAGAAAAAGAACAGGCAGAAAATGAGTTTTATAGACTACAGGATGATAAAAGAGATGATGCCCCCAAAGCTGTTGGTAGTATTTTATTCAGCAATAATGGTTACGAACAAGGGTATATTATTCGGTTGACCCCCTCAACAATTAGAGCTGCTTATTCCGATAATGAATGTTACCCTCAAATAGAGTCACCTGATATGGTTGAAAGAATATTGCCAATGTATTCTCAACTGTTGGTCGACCATATTTATTCTAGTACACCAAAAGTTTTAGATAGGTCTTCTCATACAGAGAACTTGCTTATTTGGGGAAATGGAGAATTTTCTTTTACTGATTTTTCCGATCACGTTGCATTTGCCGATAAGTATTTTCCTCATGAAAAAAATCATGGTGGTTATATGACCCCTAAGCAAATGTTGAAATATTACGTTGAAATGGTTAGAGAGGTACCTGGTTATGTAGCAGATAGAGACAGAGTCTCTTTTTACGATACTTTAAATAGAGCTTTTCAAGATAAGGGAGTTGCTTTGGGTGTTGAAATTACTGACGATCCAGAACAAGTAATCCAAAAGATTTGGGAAAGAGCGATGGCTTATCAAGTGTTTAATGCAAGGAGACAAAATGGATACGTAGCAGAAGGAATTTTGAAGGAGGCGCAGGATTTAGTAATAGACAGCTTTGCAATAAAAGATATTTCATTTGATACTCCGGAATCATTTAGAGAAAGATTCAACAAAGGTAAGACAGATATACAAACAGCTATAGACCTAATCAAAGCTAGGAGTGCAGACGATGCAGATAAAAAAGTCGTTGATGAATGGATGGGCTTACTTCAGGAAGGAAACTTATATGACGCACTATCGAGGTTAAACGATGTTTTTAATGCTTATAGAAATATCAAAGACTTAAGCGAAGACGAACAATCCTCTATCTATAAAGCGATTTCTTACTTTAGTAGTTTTGATTACGCTTTAGTAAATCCTTATCAGAAGTATTTTGAACACGAGCTAGATGTTATTAAATCAGCTCAACAAAATGTACCAGAACAAGAGAGGGCGAGTTTGCAAAGCGCGGAACAAGAATTAAACCAAAGGATTCAATCATTCAAAGTGTTAATAAATGGCGATTTGGGTGTAGTTATGAACACATTAAAAGATCCGCAGAAAACAAGAGAGCTTATTTCTTTTAGGTTTTACGGCAAGTAATTAGAACAGGGCAAATAGTTACTTGAGGATATCTATTTGGTCAATTGTTGGCAATAAAAGGTTTTTAATTATTCTCGTTGTAAAGTTATTTTAATTCCAAAATTAACTAGAGTAAATTTATCCTTCTACCTCTTAATTCATCGCCACTCTAAAATATTTTGATCTTTAAACAAGGAAGGTGGTGATGACAAATGTTGCCTTTAGATGTAATCAAAAAATACTATCCCAATGCTTCAGAAGAAGAATTAAAACAAATACAGGAGTCGGTTTATCTTTTGTGTTGTAGGGTGATGCAATATTTTTATGGAGACAACTGGGAAGAGGATATGGGCGATTCGGACTTAGAAAATGAAGAAGGTTGATATAGCAACCTAAATATAAGTTCGAATCCCGCTGGGGTTGTATGTTTTAAGACTATTTTTAACCAATTTTTCAGACAATATCGAGGCTAAAAGCCTTTAAGGTCACAAATATTATTGGGTGAGCCGGCTGGGATTCGAACCCAGGACCAAGAGCTTAAAAGGCTCCTGCTCTACCACTGAGCTACCGACCCTTGACAAGCATTATATCAAGGATCGTATTCTCTTGACAAGACTGAGCCTTGGGTTTTTTATTAAAAGTTGATATAATTAAAGTGCTTGGCGCCATCGTCTAGTGGCCTAGGACAGTGGGTTTTCAGCCCATTAATCGAGGGTTCGAATCCCTCTGGCGTCACCAAGCTCAGCTTGGTGATTATCGAGCTCAGCTCGATCACCATTAATTTATTTTTGTTACACTAGATATAGATGTATTACGTCTATATTCTTTTTTCAGAAAAAGACAAAGAGTTATATACCGGTTTTTCTCCAGACTTGAAATCTCGTTTTAAGGCACATAGTAACGGATTTGTTAAAGCGACCAAACATAGACGACCGCTTAAACTCATTTACTACGAGGCTTACTTAGAGGAATTAGACGCAAGGAAAAGGGAAAAGTATTTAAAAGGCGGTAACGGAAGAGGTGAACTAAAGATCCAACTCAAAGAAATACTAAAAGAATTAGGATATAAATATTTGTAAAACCCTCTTGGGATTCGAACTCATGTTTAGGTTGCTATATCAGCATTATTCATTTTCCGAATCTGTCTTTTTAATATCCTCATCCCAATCATCTCCGTAAAAGTGTTGCATCAACCCACAACACAATTCACAAAGAAACGTTTGTATTTTCTTTAATTCGTCATCGGACAAATCAGGATAATACTTTCTAATAACGCCCAATGGTAACATCTCAACTCATCACCTCCTAAATGTAAGTTTAAAGACGTTCAATAGTTTTGGATGTAACGAGCTAAAGACTCTGCAATGAGGTTAGTTGGATAAAATCAATACCCTATAACTGTAATGTTGGCTCAAATTTGCTATAATCCAATCTTATGACACGAGAGCGAGATATAAAAAAACCGGATCAAGGAGAAACAGGCAGTCCTTACCCAACATTAGAGAAATTATTTAGCACAAATGATGCAGCGCGAATTATAATTCTTGAGTCAGCCAGTAATGGATATCGAGACCCAAGAATAAGTATTGATACTCTTGCTGATAGATACGCAGGAGTATTTGGCAAAACAGGTGCACCCCGTAAAAGAAAATCCCACGACTTTAGCTTAGATGATTTCCAAAGAGATTATGAAAAAGAATTAAGCGATCATGCGAAACCAGGCGATTCCTATATCATGGAGACAGTACGTAAAAGAGAAGCAAATTTTATGGCTAAGGTTTTACTTTCCCCTTCTAAAGATCCAGAGCAAGTTAGACAGCGACAAGAATTGATTGGAAGATTAGCTTCTTCAGACCAGCTCGATGATTTAATTGATTTAAAAGACCAAACTTGGCAAGTATTTGAGGGTTTGTGGAATTTTAGACAAATGCTTGGAAATTACAGGTGGGAAGACACTACACTAATTGAGCATTATTACGCAGGAACAGAGTTTGTACCAATATTAGCAAATGAATATGACCGCGGTTCAGAAGTGCTTGAAAAAGAAGATGTTATGGAAATTGTCGGAGAAGCCGTAGATAGGATCAATGGAGGGTTGGCAGGTTTTGCAAAATTAGGTGATGCTTTTGCTGTTTTAAAAGATCCCTTTATAAGACAAGCATTTAGCGGAATCCCAGGCGATATTGCAAAGCTACAACAAGAAATGGCAACACTGATTCCTTTCGATAAAAAACCTGCTGAAAAAGGAAAGTATTACCCAGAAGATAAACGTGATGAGCTTGAAGAACTTTTTAAAAGTGTAGAGCCTTATTTCTTTAGCTTTAGTGCAGTCTTAGAGTTTGCTAAAAAAATCCGTGATGAGGGATGGCAACCTGTATCATTTGATGCTTCAAAGCCTTATGAATATGCAGGCGGGTGGAATTTAGAAGAATCTAAATATGGGCAAATACATAATGATGGACCCGTTGATGCGCCAATAACTATACTTTCAGGAGCTAACACCTCCGGTAAATCGTTTACTATGAAATCAGATTTTCTTATTCGAGTTGCAGCCCAATCTTTAGGATTCGCTCCTGCGCGTTCAGGTAACTTACCACACTTTGATAGGTTTATCTTTCTTGACCGAGCAGCAACTAATCCACAAAACGATTTAAGCGCTTTTATGAGAGAAGTAGAAAACTGGAAACTTGCCCTTCAAGATGTAAATTCCAAAACTAGGTTATATGTTGATGAGGGTTATTCAACCACCTCTCCTCACGACCAGGCAAGTCTTCTTTTAGCAACAGCAGGTTATATTCAGGAGCGAGGAGGTAGCGTCATGCTTGCTACTCACAATGATTTACTTTTAGATATTGCGGAGCAAAGCCCACACATGCGAGTTTATAACTTGCAAACTGAAGTAGGAGCTAATGGAGAATTAGTGCGCCACTTTAAATTACAACCGGGAAGAAGTGAGTCACTTTCTTATGCAGTCGCGAGAGCTAAACAATTTCCTCAAACAGCGCTTGCAGCTGTAAGTGACTACTTACAAAGAGGAAGAATCGAGCCAAGTGTATTTTTTGGCGTTGATTATCCTAAACTTGCTGCAAAAACTCCTGAGCACAGAGAACAAGAAAAACAAATAGCATCAACCCTCGCGCAATTATTTCCTAATGAACCAAGAGATCCGTTGTTTCACCTATTTAGTCTTGATTATGAAATGAAACCTCATGGTTTATTATGGCATGTAGCGCGGAGTATGCGAGAAGAAACTGGCGGTATGCACGAACCACAAGAATTAAGAAGTTTAATTGGACAAATGATTTTGTGGCAACCTTCACATACCCCTGAAGAAATTTTAGAGAGACAAAAAATCTTTGAGGAACTAACCAGAGACAATATCTATGGGAAACTTCCACCGATGGTAGGACAAATCGGACTCCTTGAGGAAACAGTAGCTCTAGTTGGTAAATATGCAAGAGAGGGAGTAAACAAGGGATTAAATCCTGCTCAATTTTCAAATGATGAGATTTCTAAAATTGTAAAAGATATCGAATACCATCTTGGCCCAACTCAACTTGATAAGCTGACAAAAGCCATTGATGCTTATTTAGGTATCCAAGTTAAATTATTTGGTGATTTACCTGCGGTAAGCGATTTAAAAAATCGTTATGCAATACTCGGAGAAGTAAATAGTGCTCTAATACAAAGATGGCAATCTTATAGAGAAAATCCATTAACTGATGAGGAGCAAGAAAGGGTAAAAGTTGTAATTGGTAACAACACAGAAAATTCAGCAAAAAGATTAACCGCAAAAGATTTACAAGTAGCAGCTATTCAAATGGTTGCTTCTTTAAGAGAAATTTCCAACCAGCTACCAGCGGTTGGCGTAAGAGATCTTCCATTAGCAGATATCGCAGAAGAATTAGGTGTTCTTGAAACATATCATCGTGGAGGAGAAGAAAAGGAAGAAAGACGAAATAACAGATCAGGGATGATGTGGAAAATCATGGAATTTTTAGACCTTATGCAAGGCGGCTTACCTATGGCAGTAGGAAGATTACCTGTAATGATGGATCATGCTCGAGCTTTAGTTCAAACCCTAAAATCAACAGATTCAGTTTATTTACATCAAGCGGCAAATCTTATTGAAGGACAACTGGTTAAACATGAGGCAATTCTCGCAGGCGAAGCAGAAGCAGCAGTAAAAGAGGAGATACGAAGCACAATTCCTGGTGATGCAGTTTCATCATTTAATCATCTTAGTAGGAGTTCTGGTTCCCTATTTTTTGGAAGACGAGAAGCAAAAGCTACGCCTTTTAAAGCAGCATTAGAACAGGTTGAAGCTCTTGCGATGTTTGCAGAGATTATTGATAAACAGGGTCTTGCAAAAGTTAAATTTAATGATACCGGTGAAGTCCATTTTAGAAACGCATTTAGTGTATTCAAAGGCAAAAGTGAGCAGGTTGCAAATGACATTGATTTCTCTCCTAACACTACGAGAGTGCAATTATTAACTGGTCCAAATGGCAGCGGTAAAACCTTTTATGAAAAAGGGGCAGTTGCTGGGGTACTTATGGCTCTTGCCACTGGATATGCTCCTGCAGATGAGGCAACAATGCCGGTTTTCGATACGGTCACCTATTTAGATAGAGTTGTTGAAAAACAAGATAGTAATTACAGTGCATTTTCTCAAGAGCTTGAATATTGGAAAGAACTACTTGGGGTTTTATCTTCCCGAAAAGCTGCCTTTGCTGTAGTTGATGAAGCATTCTCCACAACATCACCTGGATATCAAGCTGCCTTTTCTTCAGCGGTTGTCGCAGAAGTATTAAATAGCCCACATTTCTTGATGCTTTCAACTCATAATCATGATGCAGTATCTAGTTTAACAAGTGATGGAATACCACTTATAAAATCATCCCATTTTGTTTTCGATGTAAAGGATCATCAGATAAAATATCATTATCGTTTACAAGAAGGGCATCAGACATCACATGCAGTTGAGGTTGCTCGAACAATGGGGCTACCTGAAGAAATACTTAAAAATTCCTAAGCATTATTCTGCTCTATCCGAGTTATCAGCTCAATAATATCTTCTCTTCGATATCGCCTTTCTCCGACCCCACGCCTATTGCCAATCCTAATAGCTTTTAATTTACCGGATTTATCCCATCTTCTTAATGTTGTAGGCACAACACCCAATATTTTTGCTACTTGATTAATATTTAAAAGTCTTGCCAATCTTATTTTATTTTCTGCCATATTAGTTAAAAATTGTTATTGTACTTTATTATACAGAAAAAAGCGGTATGTAACCATAATTAAAAAGAGATAAATAATAAGGAAAAGTGGTTTATTTTTCTATCTCAGGAGTTTTTGAAGCTAATTCAGGTTGCAGCCACCAAATTAAATCTGGTAAAATACTCATAGACAGAAAAGCTTCGCAGAAATTTTGAATTCTGTTTAAGACACTAAGCGGATCACTTATGATTCCTGTAACAGCGTTAAGACCGGGAGTAACTTTCGAAGAACACGGAGATATTTTTGAAGTGCTTACTTACAACAACATGCATCTTCGAAAAACAAGCTCTGTTGTTCAGGTAAAGATCAGAAATTTAAAAAACGGGGCAACAACTGAAAAAACCTTTGGAAGCAACGGGGAAGTAAGGCCTGTGAAAATAGAACGGCAAGAACTTCAATTTTTATATAAAGACCCTGAATGCGGATATTTTATGAATCCAATTACCTTTGAGCAGGTAAGTATTTTGCTTAAGAATTTAGAAGGACATATATATTTGAAAGAAGGAGAATTAGTCGTAGTTAAATTTCATAACAAAGAGGCTCTAAGCATTACACTTCCTCCAAAAGTAAAGTTAAAGGTTACTGATACAAATCCTGGAGTTAAAGGAAATTCCGCGACAAATGTTTTTAAAGATGCGGTTACGGAAACAGGCCTTAAAACAAAAGTGCCATTATTTATAAATATCGGAGACGAAATAATTGTCGACACAAGAGACGGCTCCTACACCGCCCGCGCATGACCGCAGTCATCCTGAGCGAAGTCGAAGGATAATCCTCATATTGTTTACCTCTAAATTCTAGCGTATAATTAAAGATTGCTTTATGGATAAAATAGTTATTAAAGGTGCGAGAGAACATAATCTAAAAAACATCGACCTCGAAATTCCAAAAAATAAGCTGGTAGTTTTCACAGGATTGTCCGGTAGCGGAAAATCCTCTTTGGCTTTTGACACTATTTATGCGGAGGGGCAAAGGCGCTATGTCGAAAGCCTCTCATCTTATGCAAGACAATTTTTAGGAGTAATGAAAAAGCCTGATGTTGATTTGATTGAAGGACTTTCTCCAGCAATTTCCATTGACCAAAAATCAGCTTCTCATAACCCAAGGTCAACTGTAGGAACCGTTACTGAGATTTACGATTACTTAAGATTATTGTTTGCGAGAATCGGTCATCCTCATTGTCCAAAATGCGGACGCGAAATTACCCACCAAACCCCGGAACAAATTACCAACGCGATTTTCGGCTTATCGGAAAACGAAGTTTCCAAAAAACTTAAAATGTTAATTCTTGCGCCCATTGTCAAAGATAGAAAAGGAGAGTACAAAGAACTTTTTACAGATCTTAAAAAAAGAGGCTATAGAAAAGTCAGGATTGATAAAGAAATTTTTTCTTTGGACGAAAACTTTATTTTAATAAAAACGAATAGACATACGATCGAAGTTGTAATAGACGAAATTGCTTTAACTAAAAATACGGATAGGCTAAGAGTTGCTGAAGATGTTGAAAAAGGTTTGAGACTTGGTAATAGCGAACTGATAGCATCAATAATTAAAGATGCGGGATTTAATATTCCGGAAAAACCCAAGAAAATGCAAGACGAACTTTTTTCCGAGAAATTTGCCTGCCCTGTCTGTGGAATTTCCATGCCGGAAATTGAACCCAGAATATTTTCTTTCAATACTCCGCATGGCGCATGTCCGACTTGCAACGGATTAGGAACGCTCTTAACAGTAGATCGGGATTTGGTATTTAATAATAATTTGTCAATCTCGGAGGGCGGAATACTTCCTTACTCAAATTTGTTCGAAAATGACACATGGTTTTCCAGAACTCTGACTAAATTCTGTGAAGAGAACGATATTCAGCTTAAGAAAAGATTGATTGAAATAGATGATGAAAAAAAAGATCTTCTGCTTTACGGAACAGGAGAAAAGATCTATGAAGTTACCGGACAAAATAGGTGGGGAAGAATGACAGAAATTCACGAGACTTTTCAGGGAATTCTGGGAGATTTAAGGGAAAAATATCAATCAACTGACTCCATGTTTCTAAAAACACGAATTGAAAAGTACATGAGATATGAAATTTGTACACAGTGTCAAGGTGCAAGACTTAAACAAGAATCCCTATCAATAACCATAGAAAGAAAATCAATTATCAATGTGTGTGATATGTCAATTGTGGAGGCTTTGGAATTCATTGAAAAATTAACAGGAATTCTCACTTCTCGCGAGATTGCAATTTCAAAATTAATTTTGAAAGAAATAAAACAAAGGCTTTTATTCCTAGTCGATGTGGGCTTGGATTATTTAACGCTGTCTCGCGGTGCGCAAAGTTTGGCCGGTGGGGAAACGCAAAGAATCAGACTTGCTTCTCAAATTGGGTCAGGATTAACGGGCGTATTGTATGTTCTGGATGAACCGTCAATCGGACTGCACCAAAAAGACAATAAAAAGTTAATAGAAACACTTAAGAAATTGCGGGATTTAGGAAATACAGTTCTGGTTGTCGAACATGATCAGGAAACCATAGAGCAATCGGACTATATTGTGGATTTCGGGCCGGGAGCAGGCGCCGGAGGCGGACAAATCATTGCCAAAGGAACAATTGGGGAAATAAAGCAAAACTCAAATTCTATAACCGGTGCATATTTATCAGGAAAAAGAAAAATCAAATCCATCCGAGGCAATGAAACAACAAATTCAGACACCGGCAAAACTTTATCAATTCTTGGAGCGAAAGAACACAATCTGAAAAACATTGACATTAATTTTCCTTTAAATAAACTAATTGTGATAACAGGAGTTTCAGGATCGGGAAAATCAACCCTGATCAATGATATTCTTTACCACGCTTTGATGCAAATGCAAAATCCCTACCATCGTAAGAAACCCGGACAATTCCAAGCCATCAACGGCTACCAAAACATCAAAAGAGTGTATCTGATTGACCAGTCTCCGATTGGCAGAACTCCCAGAAGTAATCCTGCAACTTATACAGGTGCTTTTACTTATATTAGAGATATTTTTGCGAGGACAAGAGATGCGAAGGTCAGGGGCTATGGACCGGGAAGATTTTCTTTCAATGTTAAAGGCGGGAGATGCGAAGCGTGCGAGGGAGAAGGGCAAATCAAAATAGAAATGCAATTCTTGCCCGATGTTTATGTAACTTGCGAGGTTTGCAATGGCAAACAATACAATAAGGAGGCTTTGGAAATTTTTTTCAACGGCAAAAATATTGCAGATGTGCTATCTATGAGTGTTAAGGAAGCCTTGCAGTTCTTTTCTTTTGTTCCTGTTCTTTCCCACAAATTGCAAACTCTTAATGATGTTGGGCTTTCCTACATCAAACTTGGACAGCCTGCGCCAACTTTGTCCGGCGGAGAAGCGCAAAGAGTCAAATTGTCAGATGAATTGTCCAAGAAAGGACAAAATTGTCTATATTTACTGGACGAACCAACCACAGGACTGCATTTCGCGGATTTGGAAAAATTACTATCAGTTCTAAGAAACCTTGTTAATCGAGGCAATACAGTAATTGTTATCGAACACAATCTGGATGTGGTCAAAAACGCGGATCACATTATTGATTTGGGTCCTGATGGGGGAGACAAAGGTGGAGAAGTGGTCGCTGTTGGAACCCCGGAAGAAATTGCTCAAAATCCCGGCTCCTACACCGGCCAATTCCTGAAAAAAGTGCTCTAAAAACTTATGCTAAGATTAATTGAGATGAAAAAAATTATTGCGTTTATTCTTGGCTTAATTCTCCTTTTTATTCCTCAAAATGTCAGCGCTGTTTCTTCGAATTTCACAACTGATTATAATGTAACCTACAATGTTTTGGAAAATGCGCTGACCCATGTTACTTTTGACATAATTTTAACAAATCAGACTAGTCAATATTACGCATCCTCTTACAGCATCCAAGTTGGATTTAATAATATCAATAATGTCTTAGCTAGCGACAGCAAAGGCAAAATAACGCCTAAAATAACGAGAAATGATGACGGAAACAATATTGAGATAGTTTTTAACGACAGAGTTGTCGGATTGGGTAAAAAACTTAATCTTACAATATCTTTTGACACTAAGGATATTGCGCGAATGTCTGGAAAAATTTGGGATATTAATATTCCAGGCATTGCCAAACAAGCAGAATATAATTCTTTTAATGTTAACGTAATTGTTCCTAAATTTCTGGAAAACCCTTCATATATAAAACCCGACACAGAGCAATTTAGCGGAACAGACTTGAGATTCACTAAGGAACAATTAGGAAAATCTGGAATCTCCATATCCTACGGTCAAGAAGAAATTTACAATTTCAATCTCTCATATCATCTAAAAAATCCAAATTTATTTCCCATCAAAGCGGAAATTGCTCTCCCGCCGTCTACCAACTATCAAGATGTTGAAATCGTAGACATAAACCCCAAACCTCAAAATATAACCACTGATAGCGATGGCAACTGGCTGGCCAAATATGATCTTGGTTCTTCTAGGAAAATTGATGTGAAAGTTAATGGAAGAGCAAAAGTTTTACTTCGCCCAAAGAAACAGAAATTATCCCAAAAAGAGCGGAAGGAATATTTAAAAGAGCAGCCATTTTGGCAAACAACAGACAAAAGAATAAAAGAGTTGGCCCTCGAGCTTAAAACTCCTTATAAAATTTATAAGTACGTTGTTGACAATTTGAAATACGATTTTCAAAGACTTCAAACAGGAATGCCAAGGCTCGGAGCATTGGGCGTGCTGAAAAATCCATCATCTGCTGTATGCCTTGAATTTACAGACCTTTTTATAGCTTTGGCTCGCGCCGCAGGCATCCCCGCAAGAGAAGTCAATGGTTTTGCTTACACGCAAAATTCCAAAGAAAGACCTCTATCCTTAGTTAAAGATGTTTTACACGCATGGCCAGAATATTATGATTCAGATATGCAAACATGGGTGATGGTTGATCCGACTTGGGAAAACACAACGGGCGGAACAGATTATTTCTACACTCTGGACTTTGATCACCTAGCTTTTGTTATAAAAGGCATAAGCAGTACTTATCCTATACCTGCAGGCGCGTATAAAATATCCAATAACCAAACAGCGCGAGATGTAATCGTAGAATTTGGAAACAGTTTCAATAAACCGTTTTTTTTGACAAATAAAGCAGACGCGATTAAAATACAAAACAACGAAAACTTTATAGGAAAGGTAATTTTATTTGTTAGTATCTTTATCGGATTATCAGTTATTGCCTGCAAGACCGGGTATTTACTTTTTTTTAAACGAAAGAGATAAAGTTCTATATGTGGGTAAAGCAAAAAATCTTAAAAAAAGAGTTTCCTCTTATTTTCAAAAAAATATAGAACTCGGGACTAAAACACATGCTTTAATTTCCCAAATTGCAAAAATAAAAACCATTTCAGCTTCTTCAGAGATAGAAGCTTTTCTCATTGAGAGCCATTATATTAAAAAATATAAACCTAAATATAATGTAAAGCTTACAGACGGAAAAGCTTATCCGTTAATAAAAATTACTATTAAAGATCGTTACCCTGCGGTTTTAATTGCAAGAAAAGTTAATGACAATCCGTCAGCTGGCAGATCAATCTATTTCGGACCTTTTCCTAATGCTGCAGGGGCGCTAAGAATTGTCTTAAAAACTATCAGAAAAATTTTCCCATACCAATCGGTTGCGAATCATGCAAGAAGAATTTGCTTGTATTATCACTTAAAACTTTGTCCTTGCCCGCCTGTATTCGATTCCGCAGAATTCAAAAAAGAGTATAGAAAAAACATAAAACATATAATTAATTTTTTGGAAGGCAATACGAAAAGAGTAATTAAAAATCTTAAAAAGGAGAGAGATGTTTTAAGTAAAAATGAAGAATTTGAAAAAGCAAACTTATTGCAAAATAAAATTAACGCAATTGAGTTGATTACCGGACCTTCCTACGAAACACGATTAGACTTAAACCTCAATCCAAATCTCACGGATGATTTAAGAGAAAAGGAGATTAATAATTTGATAGGTGCTTTAAATCAAAATGGGGTAATGGTAAAAAGCCTGGAAAGAATTGAGTGTTTTGACATTTCAAACACATCAGGAACAAATGCGGTCGGTTCGATGGTTGTGTTTATAAACGGAGAAAAAGACGGATCAATGTATAGAAAATTCAAAATAAAAACTTTAAATTCTCCTGATGATTTCGGAATGATGGAGGAAGTTCTTAAAAGAAGACTCAATCATAAAGAGTGGATATATCCCGACTTAATAATTGTAGATGGCGGAAAAGGACAAGTCTCGGCGGCTCTCAAAGCCTTAGCAATTGAACAATTGAACAATCGAGCAATACTGATTCCAGTCATCGGTCTTGCAAAAAGAGAGGAAACTATTATAACTTCTGACTTTAATGAAATAGTATTACCAAAAGATTCAAACGCCTTAAAATTGGTTATGAGAATTCGCGACGAAGCCCACCGCTTCGCCATCACCTACCACCGAAAATTAAGAAGTAAACTTTTTATTTCAGACTAAATTCTTGCTCTTAATCTATCCAAATCCAAATACCCTCTTCTCTGCTGTTCGACAGGAAAGGCTTGCAGATAGCTTTCCCAAAATTCTTTTGCCAATTTATCATGTATCTGCGGATAAGTTTCGTCGAGAAATTCTATGTCCAGCTTCAGATTTCCAAGAAAAGCATTAAATTCAACCAGTGTACCTAGCGCACTTACAATGTCGCGTTCTTGACCGAAGAAATTTTCAAGCTGACTAACGCTATCAAAATCTGCAATGTCGCCATTTAAGGTTATATTATGGTCGGTCAAATAGTTATGCATCCAGCCACTTTTGTGCATTAACCCAATGTTTGTTGCAACTAATTTTACAAGATACTTAAAGTAATCGCTGTCAGATATTTCGCTGTTTAATCCTAACTCTTGTCTTATTATTTCTTTTGCATCGGCAAGCAAAACCCTAGGCAAAAAGTCATCGCTGCCGTAATCGCGTGCAAACAATGAATAATTACCTGGGCGAGTGCATGCGTAATCGCTGATTCTAGCTTTATTTCTAAAGACTCTTACTTCAATTACGGGGCTGGAATCTTGAGGTAGTATTCCTTTCTCTTTTAAGGAACTTATAGAAACCATACCGTCTTTGCATATAACCTCCAATAACTCAATAATCGCTAACGCTCTTGGCGTTCTTATTCCTAAAGCATTAAATTCTTCACTTTTGTCTCTATCGTACATCGCTGAAATTTCTTCGAATAATCCATAATAGCCACTCTCCCCTCTTGATTGCACTGATGCCAAAGTATTTACTTCCACTTCTGCTCCATGCAAATATTCTTCATACCCCTTTGTGCTGACATAGCCTATCCCTTTAAGATCAATGTCTCTATATACTTGTCCATTATTGTCCGCAAGCATAGCTCTGGTTAGCAATATTGATCTGTGATGACTAGGCAAATGCTCACCTATCTGACTACCTTCTTTTAGCTTGCCTGTTGCGGGATTTTCAGGCAAAACGCTTTTTACGAACAATCCTAAGGGAGTTTGTTCATTCAATTTAAGCCCAAACGGAAGATTGGGGAAATTCGGATTTACCCAGATTACCTTATTTTTAACAGGAACTAATCTCACCAGACGTTCTTTCCATCGCTCGGTTGCCAGCCGATTAAGCTTTCCGCCTTCACCAGTTGGCAATCCAAGCTTTGACTCAACAGATAGCATAATGATCCAATTATACTGTATTTACAGCACAAACTCAAAGCCGGAATGTTCTTTTTTGGTTTTTATACCCAAGGTGGCGTATCTGTTCCACCTCTAAGGTGGAAGGTTTTACGCTACTTTTTTGATACTTCGTAATAGTAGGGGAAGAAGAGGAAGGATGCGGGGGGATCGGAAAGCAGATATTTCTGAAAGTCGGAATATATATTTATGCGTTTTTCGATATCCAATTCCTTTCTTCCATCTTCCAATAATTTATCTATTCTTTTATTGTCATAATTCGTGATGTTGTTGACCTGACTTGAATGCCAAAGAGTGTATTGGTCAGGGTCTGACGAAACATTGAATTCTCCGAGAAAAACTTGGAAACTTGATGGAATTTGATTTACGGTTCTGATTTCTACATTAATGTTTAATTTTGTCCAAACATCAGCTATTATTTTCGCTGTTTTTTCATATTTAGGCAATGTGTCGATTGCCAAAGAAAGTTTTCCTTCCGTTGTTGCTGTTTCCGACCCTTCTATTAACAGTTTTGCGTGTTCTAAATCCTGCCGATATATATTAACTCCACCTTGATTCGCATAAGAAAAATGCGCAAGAGGACCTGAATTTCTTTCTCCCTGATCAAAATTATCAAGCATCGTATAGGACAAGCCTTCCCTTAATGTTTTTGAAGACAAAGCGCTGTCTTTTGTATTGAAAAAAAGCGTTACAAGCTTGTCATAATCTACTTTTTTTGCAATTGCCGTGTTCTTAAATGCGCTAAATGTTGTATTTTTAAAACTTAAGTCGGACAAATTGGTTATTTTTGTAACTTCCCCAAGAGCGAAAGCGGTTTTCAGAGCAGTATCCGTTGGATAAAATAACTGATAGATGTAGATTTTTTTCTTTTTTTCGGAATATAGCTCTATTGATTCAACGAAATCACCATTCAGCTTTATTTTTTTTACCCTATAATCCCCCATGCCCACAAAGCCTTTTTTGAAAATCGGACGAGCTACCGTAGTCAAAAAAGGGGAATAAATATCTCTTAGATTAAAAACTATTGTGTATTTATCCGGTCTTATTACTGAAACATCGGAAAAATCGTAAGCTATATCCTTAGATGTCAAATTTTTTCCATCCGAAAAATATATGTTTTTATGCAAAAAGAATGCGTAACCCTTGCCATTTGGAGATATTTTCCATTTTTGCGCAATATCCGAAAATATTTTTCCATCGTCAGATGCCTTAGTTAATCCTCGCGAGATTTTATTCAGTATTTCTGCTGGCAGTCTATCCGCCGTGTATGCACCGACCATGCCTATGATTTCTTTTTCTATAAAAGGCATACGGGTTATGGGATAAGATAAAATTCTATTGAAAAGAAAAAATACAAAAAGGCCAATACCGAAATAAATTGCGATGCTTTTTCTCCATCTTTTTACATACGCTTTTATAAGCCAGATCAGGAGCCTCCGTCTTAAAACAATCATAGATCAATTAACGGGGTATAAGAAGAATTATTGATAAAATTCCAAAAAGAATTGCCAGGATTACGGTTGATGCAATAAGTAATTTGTCCAAACTCTGCTTGCTTCGATAAAATTCCCCGCCTCCTCCAAAAGAATTGGACAATCCTGCTCCCTGCATCTGAAGCATAATTACAATAATCAAAAGAACCGCAACGACAATTGCAAATATATTCAACATATAAGCTTTATTATATATTTTTCACTATTGTTTTTGCAAGCTTTTGGGAATTGTGGTACAGGGGGAACTCACTGCTTACGAAATCCCCTTCTATAAGCGCTGTATGAGATCTATTCTTAAATCCGCCTGCATCCACATACTCATAATGAAGATTCGGAGGTATTTCAGGCGCGTAATTATTGTTAGCGACAATCTTATCAAAAGGAAAATGACCCAAATGCCTTTCAATCGCTCGGACATAATCACCAACATCATATCCTTTTGTTTCAAACGGCTTATTTGCAACATTAACTACGAATATTTTTACTGCTTTAGACGCTTCTAGGATTTTCCCAACTCCTTTCGTAATCAAAACAGGAAGAATCGTGGTATATAAATCACCAGGCCCCGCAATTATAACATCCGCTTCTCCTATGTTTTTTATGAGCTTTGGGTTTGCTTTCGCATCAAAGGGGTTAAGAAAAACCTTATCCAGCACTCTTTTTCCGCGATATTTTCCCGTGTCTATTATTTTTTCTCCATGAATTAATTTTCCTTCAATTGTTCTGGCAGATATTGACACTGCTTCTGCTGTTGCAGGCAGAAAATTACCAACAATGTTAAAAGTTTTCTTGAAAAGACTTATTGCTTGTTCAAAATTTCCTGCAATATCAACCATCGCAGCCATGATCAGATTTCCAAGTTTTTGTCCCCCTAGTTCCTTGTCCTTTCCGTATCTATCGCCCCTAAATCTATACATAAGAAGACTAGCTAAAGCCAAATCATTATTTTTTATTAGCGCTGACATGCATGAAACTAAATCTCCGGGAGGAGGAATATTATAGAGCCGGCGCAGTCTTCCGGATGAACCTCCATCATCAGCCATAGAAACCACAACACATATATCCGAATAATAATCTTTTAGCCCTTTAATCAAATTAACTGTGCCAATTCCTCCACCAAGACAAACTATTTTTTTATTAACCATTTTAAAAATCCTACAATAACAGATAGCAAAATAGATGTGACAACAAATGCGAAAAAATTATTAACGGACAGCTGGGGAATAATAAAGCCCGCGATATTAAGACCTCTAAATGTAAATGCGGAGATAGAAATATTAGAAACCGCAATCGTCAAAAGATACAAAATTATAGCATTTATTAAGAAGGAGAACATCCCCATAGTTATTATATTTAAGGGGAGGGTAATTATTTTTAATATCGGTCTTATGATCAAAAACAATATAGAGAGAGCTATCCCGCCAACAATATATGTTGCATATCCGCCTTTTACAGTTAACCCGGTTACAGCTTGAGATGTCAAGAATAAGGCAACTGAGTAGAATACCATTCTCCTTAAAATCGACTTCATCCTTGAATGCTAGCAAATACAACTCTCTGTGTCAACGCATCTTACTCTTGCAACTCCGAAATAATAAATGTATTATAAATGCCATATGAACACCATGGTTTGTCCCAAATGTAAAAAAGAATTTGAAATTACTGAAGCTATTTCACATAAGATGCGCGAAGATGTTCTCGCTAAAGCCAATATTGATCACAAAGAAGAATTGGCAAAAATCAAAGCGGAAACAGAAAAAAGACTAAAAGAAGAATCCTTAAAAGGGTTACAAAGAGCAAACGAAGAAAAAGAGAAACTAGAAGAAAAATTATTAAAAGGAGAAAAAGAAAGAAAAGAATTTGAGAAGAAAGTTAGGGATGAAGCATTAAAAAAAGCTGAAGATGAACAAAGATTTAAGCTAAAAGAGAAAGACTTACATATTGAGGAGCTAAGAAAAGTAAATGAAGATTTCAAGAGAAAATTAGAACAAGGATCGCAACAAAGACAAGGAGAGGCTATGGAGCTTGAATTAGAGGAAAGTCTTAAATTAAAATTTCCCAATGATGAATTTGTTCCGATTCCCAAAGGAATCGAGGGGGGAGATATTTGGCAAAAAGTCATATATCAAGGTCGGATTGTGGGATCTATACTCTGGGAAACTAAAAGAACAAAAGCATGGCAAAATATATGGATTTCAAAACTTAAAAATGATGCTTCTAAAATTAAGTCTTCAGAGGCAATAATAGTATCCCAAGCTGTCCCTTCTGAAATAACGAATTTCGACAGAAAAGAAGGTGTTTGGATAACAAAATATGAGCATGCAATAAGCGTATGCAGGTATGTAAGATACTTAATAACTAATCTTACCGTAATAAAATCTTCTTCTTCTCACACAAGGGAAGATTGGGGAAAAATCAGAGATTATTTCATGGGAGACACTTTCAAATACATAATGCAAGCCCATTTCGATGGCGTGAAAACACTTAGGGAGATCCTAGACGCAGAGAAGAAGTCGTCATTACTTAAATGGAAAAGACAAGAAGATCAAATAGAAAAGCTCGATTCGAATAATATAAATTTCTACGGAGACTTAAAGGGAATAGTCGGTAATTCACTTCCTCAAATTAAAGGCATAGATACAACAGAGTTAGGCTTACAAGCGGAAAATAAAACTTGACAAAAAAATTAATTCCCACTAACATAAATATATGTTCAGGAAGTTAGTTGTAATATCTACGGTTGCTTTTTTGTTTACGCTTACTGTTCCAAATGTATCCGCGCAAACCAATGATACGAGCACAATTAGCGCAACTCCCCTTAAGAAGCAAAAAACAGTGCTTAAACAGCAACTGAAAGACACTATTCAGGCAAAAAAACTGGAAGTAAAACAGGCAATACAGGCAAAGAGGGAGGAATATAAAATAAAACTTCAGACAATTAAAGACGAGAGGAAAAAAGCAACAGTTCAGCGTATTGACACCAAACTTTCTGCAGTAAATGAAAAGCATACGAATAGATTTGCAGAAGCGCTTGAAAGACTTCAGTCAATTCTTGATAAAATAACTGATCAGGATACTACAGACCCCCAAAAAGCTATCAACGCGGCAAAAACAGCTGTTGAAAATCAAGCAGTCAAAGCCTATGTAATAACGATTGCGGATGAAATAAACTTAAAGCAAAATGTTGGAGCAACTGTAAGCCAGTTAAGGCAAGATCTAATGGTAGCTCACAAAACAGTAATGGATGCTAAACAATCAGTGCAATCTCTGAAAAAATAAAATATGGATCCAAATAACAATCAGCAATCGCCAATTTCACCATTACCGCAAACGATACCAATGCCGCCAGCACAGGCAGTTACTTCTCCTGTAGTTTCGCCTCCGGCTTCTGCCTCAATGCAGGCATCAATCCCGCCAGAACCGATACAGCAATCTTCAGCCGTTCCTCCGTCTCCCAAGAAAGGACAGAAAAAAGGTATTCTATTAATTCTACTTATTCTTTTATTAATTATAGCTGGGGCAGTATATATATTATTTACAAATAATCAATCTAATACTGCGCGAAATGTTCCAGCAGAAAATAACAGCATTGCCCTACCTACCCCGACTGCAGTTCCAACAGTCTTGTCTGAAGACAATTTGGATATAGAAAATCCGGAAGCTGACCTTAACGACCTTAACGCTGATGTTGGAACTTTATAATTTGGGATTTGCAGTTTCAAATATAGAGAGCTTTAATTCATCGTTATTGTAATCAAACTCAAAGGTAACCGCGTACATTTTATTATTTGTTATATACAAATTTTGCATTGCATTAGCAGTAGTATTTCCCGGAGTTTTGTAGATAGAAACCCCATATTCCCTGTCGATTTCGGGAATTTGAGCAAAATCATGATTAACAGGCGCGTATGCGTCCAAACCTGCATTTTTGGCAACCCAATATATAAGAGAGGCTAAATGGCATATTCCGTCTCCTGCCAAATAACCGTCTGATTTGAATCCGTCATCAAAATTAAAATCAGCATTTGTTGTTTTAACTAGGGAATTTTTATATTTTTCCAGTACATCCTCATGATATGCAAAAGTTTCGTTCGGGGCTAATTTAAACCTGTAATTAAACGGCCTTCTAATCTCGTCCCAATTAATATCGTCTTTTTTCGTGACTTTTCCCGATAAGTAGTTAAGGTTTAGTAAAATATTGTCTTTAAAAATATCATTTACATACGGATTACTATATCTTTTTTCAAGAGAAATTTTTTCCGCAGCAAGCAAGGTTACCTGCGAAGTATTTTCGCTTATTGCAGAAATAGTAAATTGAGCAAATAAGAAAAATAATATAGGACCAACAATATTCATAAAGAACCTTAATTATACCATACTATAAGACATAAGTCAACTGTGTGAACATGCGGCTAAGTGGTACCATAGCTTTATTGAAAAAACCAGCCTCAGTCCTTCATTCACCTCCCCGTCATTCACCTCCGATGTGTTTTATACCTGGCACATCGGTAAAATCAAGATGTAGAAGTAAAAATAATCTTTTTCTATCTCGTTTATAAGAGTAGACATCGTATAAAACAAGTGAGCCCGGACCCAAAAAAGAAGCTGAAGACCGCGCGCGTGATGAATTCCCCCTGTTCCTATTTTTGGAAGCTCTGAAACAAAAATAAATAAGATGTCTTAAATGGCTAAAGCTGTTAATGCTGCGCCGATAAGGCAGAAATTTTCTTCTTCGTTATTTGGAAAAATTAATTGAGGTGCATTCGCTAGGTTGGTTCGCAGACTTTGCTTTAGATAATCATTGTATTCAAAGGTATTAAAAATTCCGCCGTGAAAAATTACCGCAGTATCTTCAGGACTTTTTTCCATTTGAAAGGAATTCATTATTCCTTCAAGAGTAATGGCTACTAAGCCGGCGGAATTCCTAAGCAGTTGTTGAGCTGTTTCATCTCCGTTTTGCGCAAGCTTCGAAAGTTCTATTCCTGTTGCTTTTTTTCCGGTTATTTTAAAATAAGTGTCTTCAATCCCATGTCCGCTAGCTGTTAGATGCAGACATGAGGTTTCAGCGCCTGCAAGAACGCATAGTTCTTTTCTTTTATGTGCGTTTAATGCATCTGTTGTTTCTATGTGTCCAGGTTCGGTTGACCAGATTTTTCCTTCCTGAATTACAGCTGCTCCGAGTCCGGTTCCGTTTATAAAATATATTACTTGCTTTATTGCTGGAAACTTTCTTAACAATTCCGCGTATGATCCTATTGCGCCTGCTACTCCATCATTTGAAGCTGATTTTAGATTCGGAATAATACTTGAAAAGTCTCCTTGGACATCTGACAAGTCCTCTATGAGTTTTTTTAAATGAGTGGAGCTTCTTAACCTTGTTCCTTCAACTATTCCTGTGGTCGATATTCCAACAGGCAAGGAATTTTCTTGAGCAAATTCTCCTACATCTCTTAAGAAATTTAAGTATTTTTCTCCGTTTTCGGATGAAAAAGTAAATGCCTCTGTTTTACAAAGCTCCATATTGCTCCCAACTGTAAATTCAGCGTATCTAAGATTGCTTCCTCCTAAATCCAAGGCAATTACTCTTTTTCCTTGCCCAATTTTTTTATTTAATAAACCGATGTCAAAAGTGCCCGCCTGTTTTGCTCTTAATGTTTCTCGCGTAAATCTTCTTAATTGTTCGTTGTGAAATTCTGCAGAAGGAACATTTGACCTCTCATTTTCAACCATATTTATATGCGCTAGATTACCATACTATTGTTATATTCGCAAATTCACATATGACTTTTACCTGCTCCTTTTTTATTTCTGAAGCTGTAAAACAAACCTGAAAGCTTGCCTGTGATAATTTGGTATAGTATACTATTTAAAGTTTATATTGGGTCGCTAGCTCAATTGGTAGAGCAATTCCCTCTTAAGGAATAGGTTCCGGGTTCGATTCCCGGGCGGCTCACCTAATGGTTGTAAAACAGACTGTGAATTAGGTTGATATAGCGAGCTAAATATAACTCTTCATTTTAATTGATATATAAATGATTTTCTCTTTAATGAAATAATTCATTTGATAAGATGCTATGGATAATCTGATAGGAAAAGCTGCAAAAGTAATTAAAAGTATTTTGTATATTAATATCGCTTCTATTACTCCAAATGGTAAACCATGGAATAGTCCCGTCTATTGCGCATTTGATAAAAATCTAAATTATTACTGGTTTTCTTGGAAAGAAAATCAACATTCTGAAAATATCAGAAATAATCCTAATATATTTGTTACCATATATGATTCAACAGTTCCGGCAAGTACTGATTTTGGAGTCTATTTTGAAGGCAAAGCATACGAATTAAGTAATCCGAAAGAGATTTTGGCAGGAATAAAAGAGATATATAATCGAGAGAAAAGAAAACCTAAAGATGTAATACAATTTCTAAAGAAATTCCCAAGAAGAGTCTATAAATTTATTCCTGAAAAAGTTTGGGTTAACGGAGAGGAGGAAATTGATGGTAATTACATCGATAATAGAATTGAACTTGATTTAGAAAAGTTAAAAGTAACCTTAGTATGAAAAAGGACTATGGTGTTTTTCAAAGAATTCCTGCAATCCGCTTCGCGGAAAGCTTCAGCGAGGCCAGTTGCAAAAATCGAAAATTTACTCCTTGATATTCGTCTAATAATCGTCTAAAATTAGACTATATGTTCCAACCTCGATACACAATTTCAGATCGTCTTTTAGCAAATATTAAAAGAGTCAATGCTCTAGTCAATGAATTAAATAACAGGCGGTTTCCTCACGTTGTATTACTGGAATTCGAAAAAGCAGCTAGAGCTGTTTCAACTTATGCTTCAACCAGCATTGAAGGTAACCCTCTGCCCTTAACTGAAGTTAAAAAAATCCTTAAATCAAAACCTGCTTATATACGAGATAGTGAAAAAGAAGTTTTAAACTATAACCAGGCGCTTCAGGATCTCAATCAAAAACTCAAAAAAGGGCAAATGAGATTGTCTCTTGACCTAATTTTGAGAATTCAAAAGCAAATTACTGAAGGTCTGTTACCTAAATTTGAATCTGGAAAATTAAGGGAGAAACAGGTAGTCGTAAACGATCCTAAAACTAGGAAAGTAATATATTTACCTCCTGATGCAAAAGATATAAGAAAACTTATAGAGGATCTTGTTGAGCTCATTAATAGTAACCGGAACAAGATTGATCCGCTTATTTTAGCCGGTATTTTCCATAAACAAATGGTTACAATCCATCCCTTCATGGACGGAAACGGAAGAACAGCCCGTCTTGCTACAAAAGTATTACTTGCAGAGATGGGACTAAACACATTCAACTTGTTTAGTTTTGAGAATTACTACAATAAAAATGTTACTAAATATTTCCAGACTGTAGGAGAATTTGGCAACTATTATGAACTGGTAGATAAAATTGATCTCACCTTATGGCTGGAATATTTTACAGAAGGAATTATTGATGAGCTTTTAAGAATTCAAAAACTGCTTCCGGAGGTTGGAATAAGTCCGGAAACCAAACTTCAACCTTATCATCTCAAAATACTTGAGTTTATTAAAGAAAAAGGATTTATTGCTGACCGCGATTATGCAAAATTAGTTGACCGTGCAAAAGCAACACGAGCACTGGATTTTAAAAAATTAATAGATTTAGGGTTAATTAGTCGAAAAGGCAAGGGCAAAGCAACTTACTATGTCTTAAAGGAGAAATAGCTGTTGTACTTTGCTATGTATCTCTTAGCCCAAACACATATTT
>Ga0155003_103_pt1 | contig 41695 bp, 42 predicted proteins | sample RifCSPhighO2_01_FD_105971 | JGI IMG/M metagenome (GOLD analysis project Ga0155003, IMG submission 105971) | candidate division WWE3 bacterium RIFCSPHIGHO2_01_FULL_35_17 | reverse complement strand
TATGCAAACACCTCTACAAGTGGTCAGAAGCTATTGATTAGAAAACAGAACACACCATAGAAAAACCCCTTAGAGAGTTTAGTGTATTTACTTAGTTTTAAAATTCTCTCTAAGGGGGTTAGGGTTATGTTTTTTTATTTACCTCCATGCGGCTCCGATTTATAATCGTACTAGGAAGGCACCGTATTGGGCTCCAGCGCCTACAGCACAGAAAAGCAGTAAGTCACCCTTTTTCACTCGTCCTTCCTTTATATCTTCATCAAGAAGAACAAGGGTCGAGGCAGCCGATAGGTTGCCGTACTTATCGACGTTAATCGCAACCCGCTCCAAGGGGATTTCAAGAAATTCAGCAAACCCCTCTAAAATCCATCTGTTGGCTTGATGGAAATAGAATCGCTTTATTTCATCTAATTCAAAGCGATATTTTTTTCTTAATCCACTCAAGCTCCTTTTCATAAGGACCGGAAATAGATCCTTTACAGCCTTTGCGTCAATTTCGTAAACGGGGTGATTGCCTCTATCTTTGTAGCGATAATACATTAATGGGTTTGAACCATCTGCTCCATAATATGAAGATACAATCCCCTTATTAGTCTTTTCGGCTTTTTGAAGGAGTACTGCACCTGCGCCATCTCCGAATATATAGATACTTAACCAGTTATGGGTAGCCACATAAAGCTCCCGGTCTATAAACCAAGAAGGTTGATTGCTGGCAACAATAAGAATATTGGCTTTATCGTCACCTTTAATCATATCATTGGAGATACCGATAGCTTGCATAACGCCACCGCAACCGCTATCAATTTCGTTAGCGAAGGCATCCACACCTAACCCGAGTCGGTCATGAAGCTCAATTGCAGCTTGACTGAAATGATGATGTTTTTCGGGGTTTTGAGTACAGCTGACATACCAAAGGCCGTTAATTTGTTCAGGTGATAAACGGGCGTCTTGTATGGCTCTAATAGCTGCTTCGTGTGCCAAGTCTATATCGGTTATATTTCGAGTTACCACTTGCCCCGTCATTTTGTCTAATGTTGCTGAAAATCTTCTTTCCTCGATTCCAAGATTTTTGTAAATCCACTCCGCATCTTTTATACCAATAATATCAGTAAGTTCTTTATTTTTAACAGCAACATCTGGTACAAAACTTCCTGTTCCAACAATCTTTGCTCTTATTCCATTTTGTTTCATCCCATTCACCTCCTCCAAGGCCGGATTAATTATTTAAAAAACTTCAAAAAACTGAAGTCTAATTTTTAAAGACCTTGAACTTTTTCCTCAAAAAGTTCACATTTTAATCTCGGTTCGCTTCAGTAATCTTCCGAGACTAAAATATAAACTCTTTAGAATGTTTTTATTGTCTAATCTTCTTCAGCAATCCGGAGGTCTGGCGGCAAAAGATACATTCTTTTTACTTTATCAAAGCCGGATTCTTCCGGAAGATGGAAATAACTGTATTTTCTAATAGCTAAAGCCATTAAAAGCAATCCGGCGCTGGCTAAGATATTGGTGTAAGGAGCAATGGGAATGTTATAGAATAAAAAGAAGTTCGTGGCTCCGCCCCCAAATCCGATAATAGTGCCAACAATTATCAGCCATATTTTTAGTATCCTGACCGGATTTTTCCAATAATCCGGTTCAGAAATTAAATCCTTATAATCTTTTATCAGCTTTACAAATCCATAGCCGACTAAACCCAAATAAGAAAAAATAAGATAAAAGTGATACAGGAAGCCCGGCTTGGGCCAAAAAGCAAACTGTTCAATCGGCTTAACTTCTTTGATGAATAAAGGAGAGAAAGAAAAGAGTAAAAATAATAAACTTAAAACATAACCGAATTTAAGAATTTCTTTGTTATTGTTGGTTTTTTCTATTGCTAAATCCAAAATCCAGTGAAGATAAAGCATGGGGATTAGAATTGCTCCTATTTTGGAAAATCTTATCCAGAAAAGCGCTGAAGAATATTCATTAGCCGTCTGCCAGTTAAAGTAGCCAAAAGACCAGATTATTACCGCGAAACAAAAGCCGATAAAAAACTTATTATCTTTCTGCCAATCTTTGTTTTTAATCGTTATAATTAGAATTCCAGCTCCCGCCGCTATTAAATTGATTAAAGCCGTTAAAGCAAAATAATTCATAATTTTCAAAAAGCTTTTTTAAACTAAAAAAACACTTAACTATTAAGTGTTTTTAGGAAATATCACACTTTTTAAAATCAGGTCTAAACCATAACAAGGTTTTGTCTAAATATCTTATTTTCATAAGCCTTTTTCTCCCTTATCATAATTAACCCCATCTTAGCAAGCCCAGAAAACTTTGTCAAGCCCCCACCGACAAAAACTTATCCACAGGAATAAAAAACGCCTAATTCACCATAATTAAAGCCATAAACAGCAATTTTATATTTGTAAAGAAATTCCTGACAGAACTGCTTATTTATCAGCTTGAATTGATTGATTAACTACTAATATATTCGTTAAAGAGTTTTATAAAATTTGACGAGATTGTTTTTTGTGTGTTATTTTATAAAATAAGGCAGATAGAGTAAATTCTATTCCAAGGCACAGTATTTTGTGGATAGAACCGGCACAGAATTTTCTAAATTAATATGAATCTATTAATGGACTACAAGCTTAAATATATCAACAAGGACTTCCAAGTAACAGAGGTTCCTTTAATGCCGCATCTGACACTCAAAAAACCTTACGAATTTACTTACGTTTGGTTTCAGAAATCCGGGTTTACAACATTTGATATTTTGGAGCAAATTAAAAATTTCTTTAAGCTGACATTCGATGATGTGAGCAGTCAAGGATTAAAAGACGAAGATGCAATCACCGAGCAACTTATTTCTGTAAAGAAGGTTTTAACTGATAAAGATATCGTAGCTTTTAACAAAAAGCATAAATTTAAAAATAAATTTTCGCGGATCAAAAATATAGTTGGTTATGGAAAAGAGCCGGTAAAAGAAAGAATGGTTCACGGTAATTCTTTCAGGGTCGTGATAAGAAATTTAGAAAATGTTTTGGCTGATACTCTTTTAAATCACATTTCCGATCATAGGCACTATTACTTTATTAACTACTATGATAACCAACGATTCGGGATGCCAGGCGGCCCTTATAATACTCATTTGATCGGTAAAGCCATAGTGAAAAATAATTGGAAACAGGCTTATAAATATATAAAAATTACAGACAATATTCTTCCTTGGGTTACAATAAAAACAAGAAGTATAGCTGACTTTAAAGAAATATTTAAGTCAATAAACCCTAAAAGGATTTCTTTCTTTGTTTCTTCGTACAACAGCTTTTTGTGGAATACCCAAGCGTCCTCAATAATTAAGAAACATACAAAAAGCATGCAACACTCATTTAAAAATGTAGGAAGGTTATATCTACCAGTTGAACATTTCTTTCAGTGCCACATATCTGCGAAGTAAATGGGTACGAATTTGTAGTTGAAGAATTCTTGGCGCAACCAAAAATAAATAAAAGAAACATTGTAGTTGCTACCACTGTGTATGCTCATAATCTAGAAAAGGATGAATTTCATAAAAAAATGAAGAAGATAACGCTTTCATTTTTCTTGCCGACTGGTGGTTATGCCACAATGATAGTTAAGCAAATTTTTTTATGGTTAAAAAACAAATAAACTTATGGATAAAAACATTGAAATTGAAATACGCGGACCTTTGTCAAAAGAAAAATTCAAAGAACTAACAAGGGTATTCGAAAAGAAGGGCAAAAAGATAACAGAAAAAAATAGGGTCTTAATTGACTATTCTACATTTCTCCCGGAAAGGATTGAAAATCGCAAAAGAGATATACGATTAAGGGTAACCAATGGAATACCCGAGATCATTATAAAAATTGGGAGGTGGGGAGGCGTTGACCAGCGGAAAGAGCTTTCGATACTTACGGAACCAGGCAAGTTCGACGCTCTTGTTGAAATTTTTGGTGTTCTTGGTTTTGTTAAGGGAATGTTCTGCGTGAGAAAAAGTCAAGTATACGAATATAAAAGCGTGGAGTTCGCGCTTGTGGAGGTGCCAGAACATAGCTATTACTTTGAAGCTGAAAAGATGGTAAGTAAAAGAGAGAATATAGCTAAAATCACAAATGAAATTAGAAACACATGTTACAATCTTGGACTTGATGTTTTTAGCCGGAAACAATTTTTTGAGTATGTTGATAAATTAAATAGAGAAGCTAATGAGATATTTGATTATAGGGTATATACTCCGAATTACTTTAAAAATAGATTTGGGCTATAAAATAAAAAGAAAAAACGAGCGACTATAACTATAACTGTAGCTATTTCAAAATAGCCGCTTCTGTCAGGCTGGTTTCTCATTATTTCTAACAATTTTTTTACAGATAGTTTCTTTTCAATATAATTAGTATAAGGCCCAGGCATACCTAAGGCATTGATAAATAAACTGTGATCTTCTCGGATAACTGACTTGCCAAGCTTCTTAGCTGCCTGAATAGCGGTATATTTGGAGATCTCTAAACTATTTTCAGCTTGAATTTCCGGATATTCTTTATCAATTTGGTTTACTGTTATTCCGTATTTCTCAAAAACCTTTTTAGCGGCTAATAATTTACCCGAATTTTTAGTAATAATATTAACAGTCATATAGATTTAAATCTCGCTACGCCAAAATATCTTCTTATCTTTCAACCATTTGATAATAGCATATTTTAGGGCAATTGGAAGAATTTTTTCTTTTACCAACTGCTTTTTATCAATAAAATAAAATCTCAAATGGTCTTCTATGTTTTGGGTGGTTATCTTCTTAATTGGCACTTCGAAAACTAGATTAATTTCTTGGCGCTTTCTGTTATCTTCCACGAAAATATGTTCAGTGCCGCCGATAAAAAAACACTTTTTAATGACAATACCCAACTCTTCTCTGATTTCTCGAATCAAAGCTTTTTTAGTATTCTCGCCAAATTCTAAATGTCCGCCAGGAAAGAAAAAATACTTCCTTTTTAGTTTTCGACAAACTAAAATTTTTCCTTTAACTTGGATAATGGCTCTAACTAAAACTTCAACTTCTTTTTTTGGCATACAAATAAATCAAATTATTTTAAAATCTTTCTTGTAAATCTTTCCCAGTAGCTTCAATGTTGCCTGAACTGAAGAGTTCTCGGTATTTTTAAACGTTAACCGCTCGCCAAATCTGTCAATTAGAGGACCTAAAAATTCATCCCCCCAAGAAGGCGTAAAAGTTATCACTCCCTCAAAATCAATTATAATTTCCTCATTCTCTTTTACATCTTTTAGAGACGGCCGAAAAGCAGACAAGGATTCTCGGCCAAATTGCCGGCCGTTCAAGGTTGTGCCAAATTTTTTCAAAAAAATAGTCATAATCAATATTAGAATTTAATCAACGCTAAGCAGCCGCGGAAATTAATGGCTGAATTTTTAACTTTTAAGACAGAATCTCCCCTCTTAATTTTGAGCTGGGCATCGCCTGTTTGAAAAAATAAACTTATTTCATTAGCCGTAACAACGTCTTTTACAAACTTCAATCCATTTCCCCTGTATTCCGGCGCGCGACCCGAAATAATTTCAGTAAAGGCGACCATTAAAGCGTCTTGATGGGTTGATAGTTCCGCTTTTGCTTTTTTTAATGTTGTTAAAATTCCCCGGCCTCGATCCGCTAAAACAATCTTTCTTTTATTCAAATCATAAGCAAAGAATATACCCGGCATATCCGGCCAATTGCCAAGATTATGATCAAATGAATTATTGCCGATTTCCCCGGTAATAGCCGTAATTAAAGGAAATATTTTATCTAATCTTTTTATTTTAGCCAGTTCATTTTCTAATTTGGTTAATCGCGCCTGAAAAACAGAAATATCCTGACAATAAAAAACAGAAGGCAAATCGCTTTCTAACTCATTAACAGCCCAGCTTTTTGCCACTCTAAACAAATCTTTTAAATTATTTCTTATAAAATTATCAACATCATCTTTTCTATAATATCTATCCCCAGATTTTTTTCTGCGGATAGAAGATAGTTTGCCAGATTCATCCCAACGACGCAGGGTTTGAATGGAAACCCCAATCATTTCGGATGTCTGGCTTATCGTTAAAAGATTTTGATTCATGACTTTTTAATGCTTTTTAAATTAAATCTATACAAATTTAGCTAAAATCTATACATTTTGTATTATATTATCTAAACAAAATCCTGTCAAATCTATATAGGATTTTAAACAAGTCTGATGGTAGAATTTTGCGATTTCTAAACTATTTTCAGCTTGAATTTCCGGATATTCTTTATCAATTTAATTTACTGTTATTCCATATCTTCCAAAAGCTGTTTTAGCGGCTAATAATTTACCATAATTTTTAGTGATGATATTAACAGTCATATAAATTTCATTGTATTAAGTAATATTCTATTTGGATTACAATAAATAGAGCTATTTCCTGACCAGTATTCTAATAATAGCATGTTTATGTTTGCCGCGAGGCGGATGACTGTCTTTAAGAATCTTTTCTTCTATTTCTAGTATTCTGTTTTTTGAAAAAAATTTTATTAATTCTTCTTTACGGAAAAAATGCATAAAACTCCGCATTTTTTCGCTATAAAAGGTATTTTTTTCTGTTTCCTTTGCGGATTTTAAAAATTTATTATAACCAGAGTCTTTTGTAGAAAAAACTTGTAAATAAAATAAGCCGTCTTTCTTTAATGACCTAAGTATATTGTTTATTATTAGTTTTATGTCTTTTGAATTAAAAAAATGTAAAACATTTAACGCTAATACTAAATTATACTTTTTTTCTTGAAAATTGAATTTTAAAATATCTTTTTCAACAGCGTTAATATTTGGATATGCTTTTTTCAGGCGCTTGATGACTTCTTTGTCTTTATCTAAACAAGCTATCTTAAATCCCTGTTTTGCTAAGAAAATGTTATTAGCGCCCAAGCCGCTGCCTAAATCTAAAACCTCGCCATTTTTAGGCAGAAGAGTAATTAATGACAATAGTTTATTATTTACTTTTTTACCAAATTTAAACATTTTAAAACCATTATTTTAATTGACTTTTATATTCTGCTCTAAATTCTAAAAATTGCTCCTTTAAATCTTTAAAATTTCTAATCCCTATATCCCAAGAATCTAATCCCCTTCTAAAAATAATCCATCTATTATACCAGTCTTTAATAGACGCTTCTTCCGGGTCAATAATATACCAGTGATTATTAAGATAGACTTCAGCGAAGATATGACCTTCAATAAAATCATTTTTACCTTCTTCTAACCAGCGTCGTCTAATTATTTCTACGTATCTGGTAGGAATTTTTTTGACTCTGGCTAAAATAATAAAAGCCAAAGCCCAGTCAGTACAGCCGGTAACAAAACCACTCTTTATAATCTCTTGAGCGGTTCTTTTGCGAAAGAGCTTATCTTTAATTTCCGGATTATCTTCTGCTCTTAAATTTTTATGAAGCCAGGCCAGAATTTCAAAAATTAAATCAAAGCCATCTTTAGTAAAAGAGTTGGCTATTTTCTTTATCTCTGGCGTAATCTTTGTTTGATGGCCCGACTTGAGGTATTGAGTAAGGGATTGATTCATTATTTCTGATTATAATATTATTAAATGAGATGCGCAACATAAATAAAAAGAAAAAAATGCTAATACTTATTATTAGAAGTAACGGCTTTAAGCTGATATTTTAAGAGGCGGCAGATGCTTCTGCCGCCCTTGGTTAAATTGTTGGGTTTTTGTTTGTTTTTATTTGACTTTAATCCAGTCGGTCCAGCTATGGACATCTGGATCCCAAAAAATAGTGTACCTAACAGAAGAATCAGTTTTTTTGGTCGCGTGGTAGATGCGGACAACGCGATTCCCGTAAAAACTGAAGTCCATCCACCGGAGTTCCCACTCGGCAGACCAGTCCAGATTTTTGCCAAAAGTTCCTGGAATATAATCCCCGAACCTAAAGTCGTTTTTTGATTCGTTAATCATATCCCGTTTGGCTTGCTGGTCTAAGGAATATACGGATTCCCAAGAGGTCCAGTCCCCGATATCCGGATCCCAGAAAATAGTACCTCGCCGAGACGAATCCGATTTATTGGTAGCGTGGTAAATGCGGACAATTCTGCCCCAGCTGAAATTAAAATCCATCCACCGCAGTTCCCATTCGGGCAGCCAGTTCAGATTCTTGCCAAAGGATTCAGCTATTGCTGATTTGAATCGGTTATCGGATTCTGCCCTTTTTATTATATCACTAATGGCAGTCGCATCAGGGTTGGCAAAAGAAGGAATATTCGGCTCAAGGAAAAATTCACCCGTAGCCGGATCATAGAGGCCAATGTTATCGTTTCCATCACTTGGAAACCAATCGCCGATGACGGGCATATCCCCAACCTTTCCCATTTCATAACTATGGTCAGTTTCCGTTGTTTGGCCTTTAGCGAGAAAAAAGGTGTTTGTAGAGTTGTTAGGAAATCGCGCCCGAAAAACGCCTAAATCATCTTTAATGTCGTTATCCCAGTCGCCAATGACTGGATAATCTCTTTTTGTTGAGTCGCCAAATTGAATTGACTTATAGAAGGTAATCGTTTCCGCTTGATAATTAAGCGTATAGAGATAGAAGGTGCTGGTTAAAGCGTCATATCCGCCAAGGTCGTCACCATTTAGGCCATCCCAGTCGCCGACTATCGGCAAATCTTGAAGATGAGGGAATCCTATTCTATAATCCGCTAATCCCCCATCGTTATTTGTATCCAAATAAAATCTGGCGCGGTTTCTGATAAGACGGAAAAGCCCTATATTATCATATCCGTTATTATCCCAATCTCCGATAATCGGATAATCTCCGGCTTGTCCGAATTCAATAGGCGCGCCGTTGTCTAAAGAAAACTTAGGCGGTTCGGCCGAACCTCCTTGAGCTTGACATTCTTCGCCGCAAGTCGTGCCCGGAGTAAAAAATCCCGTGGTATCAATTCCGTCATTATCCCAATCTCCTGAAAGTGGAATAGGTGAAGGACGATGAGCTTCAATAAAATCCGAAGGGTCAAGCCAGCCCGTGGAATCAGTTATATTACATAGAGCATCATTTAGATAGCCGCATCCGCGATAAGTATCCTTACCGAATCGCGTTGCGATTTTGTCGGATCTAAGCTCAAGATGCAAGTGTGGTGAATAGCCGCCATTTTCACTGCGACTACCAATGAAGCCAATTACTTGTCCCCTTCTTACATAGTCGTCTGTTGAGACTTGTCTATTGTCTCCCAAATGAGCATACAGCGATACAACATATTCGTAATTTTCTTTGTCCCAAGGCAATAGGTCGTGTTTAATCATGACTACATTACCCCAGCCGCTACCATAAGAACCAGATCGGATTACTTTTCCATTAGCAATAGCGTATACTGGTTTGCCTACATCATGATCTCCGCTTCCCAGATTCCAATCTTCGCCAAGATGAGTTCCGTTAGGTGGAGAGTTTATCGTGCTACAATCATCTTTTACATACTCAAGAAAATCTTGACATAACCACCACTTCGTATAAGAGATTGTTTTGGTTTGGCTCACATAGTCCGGTATTCCTACAGGAAAATCAAATCCATCTAAGGTAACTCCGAATACTTTAATTGCCGTTCCTGTGGTGATTAAACAAAACAACAATAACCATAAAATTATTACTCTCTTCATCTCAATCCCCTCCCCTTTTTACATTTCTACCATTATTTTGTTGTTTAAGAACTAATTACTATTTATCCATTTAAAAGAAGAAAGAATACGGTTAAAAATTTTCGGATCAAATTGCTCTATAGATTGACAATATGTGGCCCAAATTTGATATTCGCTTTTATCTCCATCAAAGAGGATTTTAAAACCTCCTGCAGTTTCTTTTTTTGTAGTTTTCATTGTGGTTTTTCCCTCGCCGCATTCACCAAACCAAGAAGAAGTAGGATTAAAATAGGATATTTGAGTTAATACGCCGTCTATTTCAATATTTTCTGTCAAAAAGAAATCCAAAAACTCATAACCTATACCACCAGGAGTCTTTACTATTTCTAGAATAGGATTTGATGGATGTTCTGGCTGATTTAATCTTATTATCCCAAATATTCCGATTTCGGTTTTATCTTTATAAATGATTGGCCTGTAATCAATGTCCTCTTTTACTTCCCAATCCTTCGGATACTTTACCTCAACCCCCAATTCCTCGCTTCTGTAAGTCAGCCAACCAGAGGTATCAATTTCGGAAGAATCTAAATCTTTTGGCGGTGATTCTGGTTTATCTTTGGGCTCGGGCGGAAGTTTATTTGTTAGGGTTTGGTCAAGCTGATTTTCTATCTCGTCAATATCTTTTAAAATTTTAAAGCCAGCATAACCACTGCCGGCGATTATCAGAGTACCAACAAAGATAAGAATGAGTTTTAAAAATGTCCGATTAATCATTTCAGATTCAATAATTTAGTTAAAAACTTTTTAATGTCTTCCAGTCTATTTTGTAAAATATCGTAGACAATGTCATAGTCTATTTTTTCGTAATCATGAGCCACGATATTTCTAAAGCCTACCAATCCGACCATTTTCGCGGTGAGCTCGGCTGGAATTATTTTCTCTTCATTTAGAATATAAAAAGCCTCACTCATAGTAGTTGGTTTTCTAAAATTTTTATAAGCGATTAAAGACTCGGCTAAATCAATAGTGGCTTGAGCCGCTAAATAGAGGTATCTCTCAACCGCTCCTCTTATGTTTAGATCATTTTCTATTTCTTTTCTTGAATGCTTTTTATAGCCGTCTAAAATTTTCAGATATTTTTTGACAGCGCTTATTTTATTTTCAATCACCGCTAATTTGGTCATAGAATTTTAGGCTCTGGTTAAACCGTGTTTTAAAAGCAGAGTATGGAAATCAAAATATTCATTAAGGATTTTCGGCTCTATCAAAACCTTAAACGGCTCTTTTTCAAAAATTAATTTTCCTTCTTTTATAATATTATATTTTAATTCCGGCATCTCGGATAGATTTAAAATAACCACATCAACTTTATCGGTTTCAAGACAGCGGCTTATTTTGTCCTGAAGCTCAAATTTAATCTCAAAGATTCTTTTTTTATCCCTTTCGTCTAAATAAATAGCAAAATCATAATCACTTAACGGCCCAATTTTTTCATCAGCTCTTGAACCAAAAAGATAAACCAGCTTTATTTCTAAGTAAGCCCCAAAAATCTTTTTTAAATTGTCTAATTTTTTATTATCCATAACTTTTAATCTTTATCTAACCTATTTTGAGTATATAATATTAAAACGCAATAGACAAGTTTTTTACCTCACCACCGTTGACTGAAGCTCGGAGAGTTTTTGATAAACTCCGCCTTTGGAAATCAGCTCTTGGTGGTCGCCTTCTTCTGTGATTTTGCCTTTTTCTAAGACTATGATTTTGTCGGCTTTTTGAATGGTGCTTAAGCGGTGAGCAATAATAAAAGTAGTGCGGCCTTTAATCAGCCGTTCCAGCGCTTCCTGGACTAATTTTTCAGTGGCCGAATCCAAGCTTGAAGTGGCTTCGTCTAAAATTAAAATTTTCGGATCTCTTAAAAGAGCCCGGGCAATGGCCACTCTTTGCTTTTGGCCCGTGGAGAGCTTAATCCCCCGTTCCCCGACTATTTGGTCGTATTTTTTGGGAAACTTTTGGATGAATTCGTGGGCGTGCGCCGCTTTGGCCGCTTCAATAATTCTTTCTTCAGCGGCTTTTGGTTTTCCGTAGCGGATATTATTTTTAATCGTATCGTTAAATAAAGTGACTTCCTGGGGCACTAAAGCAATATTTTCCCTTAGAGAATTAAGCGAGATCCTTGAAGTGTCTTGTCCGTCAATAAGTATTTTTCCCTGGCTTGGCCAGTAATAACCGGAAATTAAATCAACCAAGGTGGTCTTGCCTACCCCGCTTTCGCCAACCAAAGCCGTAATTTCTCCGGGCTTAACTTTAAAACTAATATCTGATAAAACTTTCTGATGGTCTTGATAGCCAAAACTGACATTTATAAATTCAACCGCTCCTTTAATGTCTTCAAGTTCTTTTCTGTTTTTTTCATAATACGGCTCCGGGTTAATTTTTAAAAGCTTTCTGGTTCGTTCAATGGCGGTCAAACCGGTTCTAATCATTCTGTAGTATTCGGCTAATCTGCCAAAAGGCCTGTAAGCCAAGCTGATATAACCGACAAACATTACCAACTGGCCGGCGGAAATTACTCCGTTTCTTAGAAAAAAGACGGCGCTGCCGAAAATGAAAATAAAACCAAAACTAAAAATAGTCTGCTGCCAGGCGCCGAGCTTTCGCCATAAATCCATAAAAGCTTTATACTGGGTTCCGGCCTTGTCTCTGAAATTTCTGTCCATTTTCTTTTTTTCCATTTCTTCGCCGGTAAAAGATTTAACGGTCTGAATGTTTAAAACAGAATCATAAAGGTCGCCATACGCTTCTTCGTAGGTTTTATTCATTTTTCTTTGGGCCTTGACAATTGGTTTTGTTTTCCAAATTGAAGACAGGGAGTAAAGCGTTAAGACAATAAAAAGCAGAAGGGCCAAATGCCATTCCACAAAGCTCATAATAATTAAAGCGGCGATAACGGTAAAAAAATCCGGCCCGATACTGAAGATGACATGGTCTACGATTCTTTCTAAATAATCAGCTCCTCGATAAGCTCGTTTAATAATTTCTCCCATTTTTCTGTGTTTATGAAAACCAAGAGGCAAATCTAAAAGATGACCGGTCGCTTCCAAAAGCAAATCATTGTGCGCTTCAATGGCGATATGCTGACCTTTGTTTCTGGCAAAGCGGCTAATCCAGTCGCTTAAAAGAGCTAAAATCAGCCAAACTAAAAGAACCTCCCCGATTAGCCGCGGGGTAGATCCATTAGCCGCCAAATCAACCAAGCGGCCGTAAATATAAGGGATAACGGCGCTGATAAAAGAGCCAATTATCGCTATAAAAGTGATAAAATAGATCTTTCTTTTGCGCTTTCTTAAATATCCCCAGATAATTTTTGATTCTTGAACGAGGGTCATTTTGGCCAGTCTTCAATAATCAGGGCCTTTTTAGGTTTATGCGGCAGTTTTTGATAAACCGCTTCGGTTATAAAAGGCATAAAAGGATGAAGCAGTTTTAAAGAATCAACTAGAACCTTATAAATCACCCATTGGCTGGTTTGCCTGTCTTTAAGAGTAGATGTTTTTGAATACAGCCGTTTTTTAACGTCTTCCAGCGTTTTATCGCAGAATTTATGCCAGAAAAAATGATAAGTTTCTTCAGCCGCTCTATGGAAGTGAAATTCTTCTATGTCTTTAGCGGCTTTTTTAGTCGTATTTTTCAATTCTTTAAGAATCCATTTATCGTTTTTGGTGAGCCGGAGATTTTGTTGGCGGATTTTTGACGGATTAAAGTTTTTATCCAAATTTCCTAAAATAAATCTTGAGGCATTCCAGATTTTTGTAACAAATCTTTGTTGAGCCGCAATTTTATCTTCAGACATAATAATATCTTTTTGGGCGCTCGTGCCAAAAACCAGAGCCATTCTTAAAGCGTCAGCGCCGTAAAGCTCAACCACGCCCAAAGGGTCAATCACATTTCCTTTTGATTTACTCATTTTTTGCCGGTCTTTATCGCGAACCAAGCCGTGAAGATAAATATGTTTAAAAGGAACTCTTCCGGTCATATAAATTCCTAATATAATCATTCTTACCACCCAAAAGAAGAGTATATCCCAGCCGGTCTCCATTACCGAAGTCGGATAAAAAGTTTCAAAGTCCGAAGTAGTATAATTAAAAATATTTTTTCTAAACTTTGAACTTTGAACTTTTAACTTTAAACTTGAGCGACTTTGCGAGAGTAAAGTCGCGAACGGCCATTGGCCGGAAGAAAACCATGTGTCAAAAGTGTCGGTTTCTTCAATCAATTTTTCCCCGCGGCAATAAGGACATTGCTTTATTTTCTTGTCGGAAACAATCAGGCCGTTTTTATCTCGGCATTTTTTATTTTTCTTTTCTTGGCAATACCAGAGAGGGATTTTGATGCCCCAGACAATCTGACGGGAAATGTTCCAGTCTTTGATATTTTTGAGCCAGTGGAAAAATATTTTCTCAAAATGCTTGCTCGTAAATTTTACTTCTCCTTTTTTAACGGCCGTCATCGCTTTTTCCGCTAAAGGTTTTATTTTAATGAATAATTGGTCGGAGATTAAGGGCTCGATAGTTGTGCCGCATTTATAACATACGGCTACATTGTGTTTGTAATTATGGTCGGTTTTAGAAGGATTAAGAAGTCCTTTTTTAGCCATATCCTCGGCAATTTTTTGCCGCGCTTCTTTTACTTTTAGTCCCTTATATTGTCCGGCGCGCTTATTGAGCCGGCCAAATTTATCAATGACGATTTTTGGCCCGGGTATTTCTGATTTATGTCTTTGCCAGACTTCAAAGTCAGCCGCGTCATGAGCCGGCGTGATTTTTACGGCGCCGGTTCCAAATTCCATATCAATTGTTTCGTCGGCAATCACTTTTATTTTAGCCGGACCCAAAAGAGTTTTAATTTCTATTTCTTTACCAAGATATTTTTTATAACGTTTGTCTTTTGGATTAACGGCTATGGCCGTATCGCCGAATTTTGTTTCTGGTCTCACCGTAGCCAGCTCTATTGGCCCGTATTTTATATAAAAAAGCGGGTCTATTCTTTCTTCGTATTTTACTTCCAAATCCGAAAGCGAAGTCTGATGCTTAACGCACCAGTTAATCACCCGTTTTCCCCGATAAATCAGCCCATCGTCAAAAAGTTTTTCAAAAGTCTGATAAACTATTTTTATAATATCAGGGTCAAGAGTGAATTTTTCCCGGCTCCAGTCGCAGGAAGCGCCGAGCTTTTTAAGCTGGCCTTCCATTACTTTTTTATTTTTTTGGGTAAAATCCCAAATCATTTTGTAAAGTACTTCCCGCGAAAACTGAAAACGGCTTTGCCCCTTTTTTTCCAATTGTTTTTCAAAAACCACCTGGGTCTCAAAACCCGCGTGGTCAGCGCCCGGGAGCCATAAAGTCGTCTTCCCTTTCATCCGGTGATAGCGAATCATAATGTCTTCTAGGGTAACAAAAACAGCGTGGCCAATATGAAGCGGCGCATTCGCGTTTGGCGGCGGCATAATAATACAAAAACGGCCCCCTTTTTTAAGGTCCGTCTTGCGAGACGGGCCTTTCTTGCCAAAATCCGGCTTAAAATAACCGCCTTTTTCCCAAAGCTGATATATTTTATCCTCTAATTCCTTAAACGGATAACGGGTTTGCATGTATTTATTTAATATCATATTTTATTGTTTTAGGCAAATTATTGACAGTCAAAAATTTGACTATCTATCAAAAACAAGGTATGGTTTAATTATATGGAAACTTTATCTTTTGAATTAAGAAAATTGGGACTAACCGAGAAAGAAGTGCGGGTTTATTTGGCGGCCCTGGAATTTGGCTATGCCGCGGCTCAGAAAATTGCCCAAAAATTAAACATTTCAAGACCGACAATTTATGAGATTATTAAAGGTCTAAAAACCAAAGGACTAATGATGGAATTTAAAGAAGCTAAGCGCACCTATTTTACGGCTGAATCGCCTGATAAATTATTAAGAATTTTACATATTCAAAAAAGAGAAATTGAAGAAAAAGAAAGAGAGCTTTTAAGAATTATTGCCGCTTTACGGGCCAAGTATCATTTAGAGGAAGATAAGTTATTTAAATCTTATCAGGGCCCGGCCGGCTTAAAAATTTTAGAGAGTGATTTATTGGAAACTCATTCCGGAGAAATTTATATTATTAACCCTAAAAAAATTCCTTTTAATTTAAAATCGATTTTAGCTTCCATCAAAAAAAGATTGGGTAAAATAGAGATTAAAGAAATATCAGTTAAAAAATCAATTCCAGCCAGTCTTATAATTTACGATAAAATAATCTTTATCAGGCAAAACAAGCCATTTAAAGGAATCCTTATTGAAGATAAAAATTTTACCGCGATTTTAAAAGAGCTTTTTAGAAAGTAAATTTTTGAGAAATAAATTTAAAAAGGCAAGGAAACTTTTGCGTCTCCTTGCCCTGTTTTGCTTTTATTTTACCTCCTTTTATTCAACCACTCCAGAAAATGCGGGGCTAAGAAAATCGTTAATCCAACATTTAAACTTAAGGCCGCTATTATAAGCAACCCTAAATTCCGAAGCGGGGTTAAGTGGGCAAAGGTTAGTGGTAGAAACCCAGCTATCATCATTAGAGTATAAACCACTAGTGGCGAGCCAATAGATAGATGGGTCTTTTTAATGTTCCGACAAATTAAGTGCCTTTCGAAATAATGGATAGGACTATCAGCTCCCATCCCAAAAACTATGGTGGCTAGGGTAGCGCTGGCTATTTCAAGATGGATGCCCAAAATTCCCATTATTCCGAAGATAACAATATTAGCAACCAATGGCGGGATTAGACAAAATCCTGTCATTCTCCAATCCCGAAATCTAATTTGGGATAGAAGCAACAACAGGCAAGTCAATCCCACGCAGCCAAGTTTCCAGTAAACAGCCACTGGGTCCTCAAAACTCCAGAGAATCCAGTCGCCGTAAATAAAAAACTTGATATCAGTATCTTTGAATAATCTGCCGGCTTCTTTTTTTAGGTGGTGATATAACTTACGAAGCTCCAGGCTATCTGTTGCTTCGCACCAAAAATCAATCTTTAATTGTTGATTGGCGCGATATTCCAGATAGTCTTCTGTTATATCATCAGCATTGAAAAGAAAAAGGAGCTGACGAATCAGAGACGGATCTAAAGGGAGAAAATAAAATTCTTTATCTCCTCTTCCGCTGACTTGCTGATTTAGAATTTTTACGATATCAGTAATGGCAATAGCCGAAGCTATGCCATTTACCCCTTCCATTTTTTCTTGAATCTTTTCTATTTTACTCAAGACAGCCGGCTTAACCGCGCCATCTTTTTGAAAAAATTCAAGAATAAGGGAGATTTTGCCGGTTGCGCCGAATTCTTTCCTGAAGAAACTTAAATCTTGCTGAATCTCATCTTTTTCTGGAAAGAATTTACTGGGATTAGAGCGGATTTCCAGCAGGAAGATGCCTAATCCAAACAACAACAGGATTCCCATCCCCATGAGTATTATTTTAGGCCTGATGCCTAAAATAATACTTAAGGCCTTTCCCAAAGCTTTTTCAATTCCATTTCCCTTGCTTTTAAAAGGAAAAAGAATTAAAAAAAGTGGAATAAGGGTTAAAGACAAAATTAATCCCGCTCCTACTGCTAGACTAGAAAAGGTTGAGTAATCTTTAATAGCGACAAGCGGGACGATTGTTAGAGGCAAAAAACCGCATAAAGAGGTTCCGGCTGACAATATGAGAGCCCAACGCACATCGCTAAATGTTTGGTTTATCTTTTCTTTGCCCAGCTCAAAATACCGAGCCAGAAATTGAATCGCGTAAGAGCCAAACACAGCTGGAGCAATAACTAATCCAACCGAGCTAATCACATTCATTTTTGCTCCGATAAGGGTGGATAGCCCTATGGTGGCTATGATAGTGGCTAAAATACCGCTACTCAATAGTAATATTAGGCGGGTTGAAAATCCAAAGACTAATGAGGCAATGAGAGGAATTATCATCACAACAGCAATAATTGCAATCCTCATAAAGCCCATTAGTTCTTTATCTATGTGGGTTCTTAAATAAGGCGCCCCATAGAAATAAACTTTAATCCCCTGTTCTTCGTATTTGGTCCGGATACTTTCGAGCCATTGGGTGACTTCAATCTGGCCATAGTTTTTTTGGCCTTTCCAACCCATGTTGGTTTTTAATTCCAATATAATAGCCGTGGCCTTCCGGCTTGAAGAAATTAACCGGCCAGGCCCAATGAGTTTTGGTTCAGTTAAAATATCTTCTTTAAGCCGAGCCATTTCTTTTGAATATTGAGGAATTTCTTTTATTAGATAATCGGTTTTTAGTTCAAGTTCCCCATTTTCCAAAAGAACATTTTTTACTTTCCGGTAAGTAGCCAAGCTCATTACATCCCCAAAGCCTGACAGTTTCCGGGCTTCCTCGGTAATTTCCGCCACTGCCTCTAAAAGCGCCGGGTCAAAAACACCTTCTGGGCCGGGATTGTATAATCCTATTACCACTGTATCAAAGGCCCATTGAGGAGTATTTTTAATCACCCAATCAAATTCTTTTTGGGCTGTCAGATATTTCGGCAATCCTCCTTCTAAAACCCAGCCATACTCCAGTTGACTAGCTTGAAATCCTAAAAAAACTACTGCTAAAAAAATACTTATTAGTCCAAAACCCGCTACTATTCTTTTCATCCTTTTCACCCCCAATCAAAAACTTAATTATTAGCGGCTTTGTAGGGCCGTTATTTATCAATGAACTTCATTCTAAAGTTTCACCTATTTAGGTTATTTTGTCAAGTTTTTTCCGACAGAATTGTTTTTATAATGAATAAACCAACAAAAAATCCGCATTTTGATGCGGAAATTTGACGAAGAGCAGTTGTAAAGAGTTTTCCGACAAATCTTAAAAATTTCGTATCAGTCCGGCGCAAGGGATTATTTTAATCCCCCGTTTCTTTAGCTGGTCTAAAAAGAGATTTAAGCCGATTGAGTCTGAAGACATATGGCCGGCAATAACCACATTTATATGAGCCGCTTCCGCTTCTTTTTTATACTCTTCTGTCATATGCATGCCGATAATTGTGCCAATGCCGGCTTGAGACATTTTTTCATAAATTTTAGGCGAGCCATCAGTGCCGCCGGTGATTTCAGTTAGAGCGATTTTACCACAACGCCAGTCTTCGTCGCCGGCAAAAAGCCGGGGCCCGGCCCCGATTTTAATCGCCTCTTTATATTCCGGGATTTCTTTAAGCGATTTTAAAACATCTCCCACATATTCCGGCTTGTCTTTTTTGATTTTTTTATCCAAAAAATTAGCCAGTAAATTATCGGTTGCCGTATGAACGCACATAAAGCCGAGATTTAAAAGCTTGGCCGCGTCAACCACGCGGTTATGATTAGCCGGCGAAATTGAGCGGCTGACTTCAGAAATTCTTAATTTTAATAAACTCTCGGCAATGTTAATCGGCACGCCGTATTGAGCCAAAACATCGGCTTGTAAGTGCATCACATCGTCTAAATTAGCCAAGGCCATACCGTGCGGATGATGAGAAATTACCAAATCTACGCCGCCCAATTCTTTGGCTAAAAGCAATTCCCCTACTTCAATATCAATCCCGGCTAAGATTTTTTTAATCGGCTTATTAGTTTCACCCCCCGTCACTTTTCTTTGAAAAGTTGTGGAGGGTAAATTCAAAATTCTCGTATCAGAGTAAGGATTAGTCAGTCGCTCCATATTAAATTCTTTTTTCTTTTTCGCATCCAGCTTCTGATATTTTTCCTTCTGCCGGGCCAGATATTTTTTAACTTTTTCTTTGCCCCGTAAATCCGCCTCAATTCCCATTTCAATCGCTAAATTGTAGATTTGTTTAATGGTCATAGATAATATTATTAGATTTTATTTATTTTTTATCACGAGGGGATATGTTTTTTAGCGACATAGAATTTTGAGCGGGCATGGTTTTGAGCTCCGCAATTGGCGGAGCGAAAAGAGCGAGAAATTATAACGAGCAAAAATTCTCGCTGGGAATTTTTGCGTTCGCTAAAAGACATATCCCCTCGTGAGTAACTTGCCTATTAACGATTTTTTAATGCCAAACCAATCAAATGTTCCAAAAGCGCGGGAAATTCAAGTCCGGCTGTTTTGGCGGCTTTTGGAAATAATGATTCTTTGGTTAAACCAGGCAAAGTATTGACTTCCAAAACATAAATCCCTTTCTCGTTAACAATCATATCAACTCTTGAATAATGACGACAGCCGAGAATTTGATGAGCTTCTTCGGCGATTCTCTGAATTTTTTTACTTAATTCCGGCTCAATTTCAGCCGGCGTGATTTCCTGGGTCTGGCCGTTATATTTCACTTCATAATCAAAAAATCGGCCTTCCGGAGGGATAATTTCCGTCACCGGCAAAGCGCTGATTTTATTTTCTTTAAAATTTTCCAAAACTCCGCAGGTCATTTCCCGGCCGTCAATGTAATCTTCCAAGAGAATTTCATCGCTCCTTTCAAAAGCGTTTTTAAAGGCCTTATTAAAATTTTCTTTTTCCCTGACAATAGAAATGCCCACGCTTGAACCAAGGTTAACGGGTTTAACCACGGCCGGCAGTTTTATGTTCTCAATAATTTCTTTTATTATTTCCGGTTTTTTAGTCCAGGTTTCTTTAGTCAGAATAGCGTTAGGAGGCGTGAGTAAGCCGTACAGTCTAAAAAGGGCCCGAGATTTAACTTTATCCATCCCCAAGGCGCTGGCCAGTATTCTTGAGCCGGTGTAAGGCACTCCTAAAAATTCCAAAATTCCCTGAATTGTTCCGTCTTCGCCATATTCGCCGTGCAGAGCGTTAAAAACAGCGTCTATCCCTTCCAGCGCTTCTTCTATTTTTATTTCTTTTTCTTGGCGAATCCATTTATTGTCTTTACTGATTTTAATCGGCCGGATTTCATATTTGGCCGGATCTAAATTTTTAATGACATTTTCTCCGGTCACCAAAGAAACCTCGTGTTCCGAGGATTTCCCGCCCATTAAAACCGCGATTTTAAGTCTAGACATAGTGCGCCGTGAGGGAATTGAACCCCCGACCGTCTCCTTAAAAGGGAGCTGCTCTACCAAGCTGAGCTAACGGCGCTCGTTAAATTATTCTACTCTATTTTAAATAAAAATCAACTCCGCATAATGTTGGAGTTGTTGGAGATGTTGGAATGTTAGATTATTTTTTTATTTCAATTCTAACAATTTCAATATTTATTCCTCTGTTCTTTTCTTTCTCATTAAAACCATGGCTAAAATTGGCAGAGTCACCCAGACAAATTGAGCTTCCGGGCCGATAAAGATTTTTTTAACCAGAGGACTAAAATCAGTAATTGCTTTAGCGGGCAAAAACGACAAGAGAATAGCGGCAAACAACCCTATTTGAAAAAGTCCGAGAATTGACAGTTGGGGCCACGAAGCGTCGCCTCGTTTTCTGATTCTTAGGGCCGAACCGAGAATGGAACGGGGCATCAGAAAATAAAATAATAAAATTATTCCCAGAAAGACAAAAATTTGCGAAGACGAAGAAGGGGTTTTAGAAAGACCCAGCCATTTGAGCGAGCTTAATTTCTCCCAGGGTATAACCTGAATAATGGCTAAAGAAAAATAACTGGCTAAAAGCAGAATAATCATCCGGTTTTTGCCCAGAAGAAAGCCGTAAATAAAAACAGCGATCAGAAAGATAAGAACAATAAAAATATCCCAGCCGGTGGCGGCGCCTATTTGAAAACCGGTTAAAAATTTTTGGACGCTTGTTATTAAGGTCATTTCAAAATTATTTTTCTTTTAAAAACCAGTCTTTTTTTATAATATCGGGCAGGAAGTCTATGAAAAATATAACTCTATAAAATTTTTATTTATTTCGGTAAAAGAATTGGGTCTTTAATAAAATATGAATTTTCTGTTACGGCTTTTTTAAAAGCTTCTATCTCATCAGGAGGTGAATCCGGGCCCATAAATGGGGCAATTGGCCATATATCAAGGACAGGCGGGCTTAAGGCTCTCGTATTTTCATAAGTCCATGCTTTAATAAATGGATATTTAGTTTTTAGTTGTTCAAAAACCTTTGAAAACAATTCCGCTCTACTTTTTTCAGGGTTTTTATTTTCTTGCGGGAAAAAAGAAAATTCTGGTATAAAGAATGGTTTTTCTTTGCAAACATTTTGTAATTTTGTCAGGTGATTCTTATTATCAGAAAATATTTCATCTAATGTCCGCCATTTATCTTTATGCCACATTGGACCATTCACAGAAAGTCCGCACCAATCAACAAATTCGTCACTAGGGTAATATTTCTCAACACTGTTCCAATCCCCAGGAACAGGATACATACCATCCAGTATATCCTCTCCTGCTGTTGAATATTCTTCAGCAAGAACATGGAAAAAGTAGATAAGATTGTTTGCACCATGGCTATCAAACACTTTTTTCATATAAGCAACATAGTCTTTCCATCTTTCTATTCCGTCAAGTTCATTTAGGTCGCCATAATAAGTATACATATTATCTGTCTCAAACCATTTTTCTGTCCCATCTTTTCCAAAATTCCAGAGAGCGTTTGATGGTTCTCCAGGGCTGCCAGTTACCTCAACTCCCCAAGCCCAGATGATGGGTTGTTTAAGCGCTTTAACCTCGCGAGCAAGCGCATTAACTATTTCGTCATGTTTTCCATCAAGAATATCCTGAATCCTTATGCCTTCAGGAATCCAGCTGTGTCTTGGAATAGAACCATGTCGCCATACCCAGTCAAGAAATGGCTTATCCAGTTTAAGCGGAGCATTTGGATTAATCTCCCATCCTGGAAAAACCGAGATAATCGCAGACTTCATACCAGTAAGCTCTTCAAATTCAACTATACCAGTTGCTCCTGAAGTGATAAGGGTCCCTGTATATGAACCATTAGAAGGAACACCAAGCTTTCCATTAGGAAAATCAGAAGGATTCATTTGGTCTGTGCCTGCATATCCCTCAAGAATGTTAAACCATCCATCTCCATCAATATCCCAATCATTGTTATTGGGTATGCCGTCACCATCGTTGTCTGTTTCTGAAGAAATTCCTTTTTCATAAGATTTTATCTCTTTTATCTCAAGAAAATGAGATTGTCCTTTTTCAGACCAGCCAAGTGAAGGAATAAAAATAAGTGATTTAATTTTATCAGGGTTTAGAATAGACACGTCTCCCGTATATTCGCTCCTAAATCCAAAATCAGAAAATGGCAGGTAATAATCATCTTCTTCACTTTTAACTTCTAACATAAAGTACGGCAGGGTTGCTGGGTCAGAAAAAGAATCACTTGCCCCAAGAGATACCATCCAGACACCTTCCCCTTTTGCTTTTATGAAAATACCATCACCTGAAAGTTTTAAAGGAAGTTCATTAATAAAAGAAATCTCTCCAATAAAGTCCCTTGTGTTATACCAGAGCCGTATCCAGCCATCTTTTAATTCTACGTTAGTATTAACTTTATTCTCTTTAGAGCTCCAAGTGCCAGATGAACCAGAAGTTATGAATTGTTTAGTTATGGTTTGTTCTTCTGATTGGTCTTTATTTAATAAAACCAATTTGTCTTTATCTAATAAAACCAAAACAACAATCACAACAATAATCACCAATATTCCAATTATAACTTTCTTTTTTTTAACCATATTTTTATTATTTTTCTTTTAACCAATAATCTTTTTTTATAATATCGGGCAGAAAATCCATGAAAAATATAATGGCGTAAAAAGTTACTCCGATTCCCAACACCCACATATCAAGAGGAATAAAGTTTATTCCCCGTTCTATAAAATCCGGCTGGCGGATGCCAAGTCCGAATATCATAATGGGCGCGATAATAAATAAACTGACCAAAGCGGAAATTACGATTCGTTTTAATCTTTTTCTTTTTAATTCCCAACTTATTTCCGGATTGGCAAAGTATCTGGGATAAACAGAAAGTGTCCAATAAAACGAAGCTGAAAGAATAGTAAAAGGCGGGAATGTAAGAATCGTAATATTTTTCAAAAGCAAAACTTCAAGAAGAGGAACGCCCACTATAAACATCGCCAGATAATATATTCTTTTGCTTTTTATCAACAAAGAAAGATAAAAAGCAATCATTCCCAGCGTTAAATAAGCCAAAGGCATTGCCAAAAATTCCCAATAACTGCCGCTTACAGCTGTTTCTATTTTAGTATCAAGGCCCATTGACATTTCGCCGATAAAAGCAATAAACACGCTCAACCAAAAAAATTTTTTAAATACCGGATAATTTTTTATTGCTTTAAAATAAAGCCAGCCAAAGTATGCCGCAAAAACTAAAATTGCAAAAATTGGCGCAATCAAATCGTCAATATTGCCGTTTTCCTTAAAATGTTCAATTCTAGAACTAGAGAAAAGTGCAATGAGAAAAACGGCCGCAAGCACGGTTATAAAAATGATATGTTTTATTTTATTTTTCATTTGCTAATTCTTCAATAAGTTGTTTTTGCCTGCGGGATAAATTTTTAGGAACAACTACCTGAATTTTTACTATCATATCTCCCCTACCTCGCGAATACAGCCGCGGCATGCCATGGCCTTTTAATTTTATCATTTCTCCGGGCTGAATGCCAGCCGGAATTTTTATTTTCATCTCGTTGTCAATGGCCGGTATTTTTATTTTATCACCCAAAGCGGCCTGGGTAAAGCCGATGTCTAAATTACAATAAAGATTATCGTCGCGGCGCCTGAAATATTTATGAGGCCGAATATGAATAGCGATATAGAGATCGCCGGCTTCGCCGCCAAAAGGCCCGGCTTCGCCAAGTCCGGTTAATTTTAACGTTTGTTCGTTATCAATGCCGGCCGGAATATTCGCTTTAATGGTTTTTATATCCTTTATTCTTCCTTCACTTTTGCATTTAAAGCATATTTTTTCCGGTCTTTCTCCCCGGCCGCGGCAGTTGGAGCAAACTTTCTGGCGGAGCAAGATGCCGAAAAAACTTTGGCTTCTGACTTGTTCATAGCCGCTGCCTTGGCAGACCGAACATTTTTTAAGCGATTCGCCTCCCCTGCCTTGGCATTCCGGGCAAACAACCATTTTTTGAAGTTCAACTTCTTTTTTTAAACCGTGAAAGGCGTCTTCTAAATCTATTTCCAAATCTATCTGAATGTCTTGGCCGTATTTAGCCGCTGGTTTGGCCCGGCCGCGGCGAAAACCAAACATTTCTTCAAAAATCCGGCTGAATCCAAAATCCTCAAAAATATCCCGGCCGCCAAACGCATCATAGAAAGAACTGAAGTCCTGTTCGCCAAAACCGCGAGAAAAAGGCGCGCCTTCAAAAGTCTGGCCGAATTGGTCGTATTGTGCTCTTTTTTCTTTATCAGAAAGAACGTGGTAAGCCTTGCTGATTTCTTTAAATTTTTCTTCGTATTCTTTTTTATGGCTTTCCGGCGCTTTGTCCGGATGGTATTTAAGAGCTAATTGCCTGTAATTTTTTTTGATTTCTTCCTCTGAAGCGTTTTTGAGAACGCCTAAAATCTGATAATAGTCTTTGGGCATATTAAAATTTGATTTCTTATTATCTTAACATTTTTTATCCGTTAGCAAAAGCTAAAAATACTAGTTGAGGAGAATGGTTGACTTATTATAAACCGAAATTATTTGTTTTACGCTTTTATCCCAATCATAATTTTTTTGTCCGTATTCTTGAATCTTTTTGCCTTTTTGACAAGCCATTTGCGGGTTTTGTAAAATAAAGATTAATTTCTTTCTTAAATCACGAACATTTTTATTTTTAAAGAAAACGGGCAGGTCGCCAAAAATATTTTGATGTTCGGGAATATTTGAAAGCAAAAGAGGACATCCAAAGCTCGCCGCTTCCATGACGTTAAGGGGTAATCCTTCTTGTTCTGAAGCAGAAGTAAAAAGATAAGCCTGGCTGTAAAGTTCTTTTAATATGTTTCCTTGTTGAGCGCCCACAAAAATAATTTTTGAGTTATTTTTAGCCATTTCTTTTAGTTTTCTTTCATAATCCCGAGTATAAAAAGAAGGGCCGACAATTACCAGCTTTTTATCCGTTTTGATGCCTCGATAAGCTTTAATTAAATAATGAACGCCTTTATGAGGAATCAGTCTGGTCACAACTAAAATATAGCTATTTTTTTTAAGACCCCATTTTTTAATAAGATTAGCCGGCAAATACTTTTCTTGATTGACGCCATGGGGGATAAAAGAGCTTTTTCTTTTATATTTCATTTGGACATATTTTTGCAAAAGCAAAGAAACGGTTAAAATCTCATCAGCCAAAGAGCAGCCTATTTTTTCTCCAATTCTTAAAGCCGTTTGAGCTATTTTCCCCCATTTTTGGTGAAAATAATCTTGACTGTGAAAAGTAAAAACTATTTTAATTTTTGGGCTAAAAAGCTTGGCTATCCACAAACAAAGAGCGGAGCCGATTCCGTGATAGTGAATAACTTCCGGCCGAATTTTAAACAAGGCGTGCCAAGTAGCGATAAAAGTATGAGTGAAAGCGTCTAAATGTTTTGTCCTAACCGAAGGCAAGCGAATAATTATGACGCCCCGATATTTTTCTGTTTTCGGCGGTGTATAATAAGAACGGGCGTAGACAAAAACTTGATGGCCATTTTTAGCTAAACGCCAGGAAATTTCCTCCACATGACGCTCTACTCCTCCAAAAAGAGTAGGTATTCCCTTTTGACCAATCATCGCTATTTTCATCGTTTTAGAAAGGCTATTCCTTCCCAGTCTTTTTTAATAGTTTTTTTGATTTTAAAATTTTGACCGCCGGCGTCTTTTAAAGTAATTTCAAAAGGCAGTTCATGAACCCCCGCTTGTTTTTGAATTAAAATTTTATAATTCTTTTCTTTTTTAATAGTTTCCGGCAGAGTGTATTTATATTTTATTATTTTTGTTTGGCCGGTTTTTATCTCTATCCAGCGGCCAAAGATTGTTTTATTAAACTCTTCGGAAAAGTTTGTTTCATTATTTGCGTCTTCTTCCTTAATAAACCAACTTCCTTTTGGAACATAGATTCTTAAAAAGGCCTTATAATCGTCATTAAACCAATCATTTTCTTTGCCTTGATGATAATATTTAATTTGGAGTTCAGCTTGAGGTTTTTGTCCGTTTAAGTCTATATGATATTCTATTTCTCTTTTAATAAAAAAGTTGCTTTTTTTCGCTCCCAAATTCGCTTCAACAAGCATTAAATAGTCGCCATCAAACTCTTCATTGATTTTACCGGTCCAATTTAGTCTTAAAATTTCTTTTTGAATATCCGGATCTTTAAAATACAAGATAATATTTTTTTCTTCTAATTCTTTAATGACTAAATCTTTTAGTTGCCGCCACTGCCAAAGATTTTTTTGTTTTAATTTTTCTAAAACTTCATTGACTAATTTCTTAAAGACCGTTTTTCTTTCACCCGCTTCAATGTTTCTTTGAACATATCCTTTTTCTATTTCGTATTCCAACTGATAAAGCACGTTATCTTTTGTAAAGTTTAAATCAAATTCTTTAAGGTAAATTGGTCCGATTAACTCTAATAAATCCGGTAAAACCGAAGCATTAACGCCAATAACACCGTCGAATTCTTCCTGACCCCCCTGAAGATGATAAAAATATTCCGCTTGCTTGGCTGAAGTGGGAAAATCCGGCGACCAATTAGCGTCTCTCATTTGCCAATTATCTATGCCTAAGTAATTTTTTATTGGTTGAGGCGGTTCGGTTTTGATTTTACTAAAACCATCAAAAATATTAGTGTCATGAACTTCAAAAGAGATAATTTGCCCATTTTTTATTTTAAGAATGCCAAAGTTGCCCAAATAGCCGCCGCCCGGCCTTAACTCTAAATTATTTTGGAAAAGCAAAAGATAGGTTTTTTCTTGGCTAAAACCGGCTATTCCTGATAAAAAAGATAAATTGGTTAAAATATTTCCTTCTTGAGTAAATTGACTTGGCCAGAGCAAAGAAAACCAGCTTTGCTGCCAAACCATGAAGCCGCCAAAAACCACTAAAATTAAGAATAGCCCAATTAAAATTTTAATTATTTTTGATTCGTTCATAGATTTTTATTAATTCCTGATAATGTTTTTTGCTGTTGTAATTTACTAAAACCTTCTTTTGGGCCTCCTGGCCCATCTTGTTTATTTGTTGAGGATGTTTAATAGCCCATTCGATTTTTTTCCTTAAATCAATTTCATTATTCGGTTCAACCAACAAGCCGGTTTTTTTATCTTTAATTAATTCTATAATACCGCCAACTCTGGTAGAGATAACTGTTTTTTGCCGGATAAAACTTTCTAAAACGGCGTAAGGAAAGTTTTCCGGCCATAAAGACGGCAGAATAGTTAAATATGACCGGGTAATCAATTCTTTTAATTGATTTCCCTGTTTTTGACCAAAGAATTCTATCTTTTGTCCGGCTGGCCCGGCTAATTTTTCTAATTTTTCTTTTTCCGGTCCTTGGCCGATTATTTTTAATTGCCAATTAGGTTGTTTTTTTAAGAGTTTTAAAAAAGCCTTGATTAAAATATCTATTCCTTTTTCTTGGTTTAATCGGCCGAAGTATAAAAGATAAGGATATTTTTCTGATTTCGTATTATCGCGGCTTAGATTTTCTTTTTTGTCCCTTTTTACAAAATTAGGCAAATGGAAAATTTTTTCTTTAGGTATTCCCCACTCTAAAGCTTGTTTTCTTATAAATAAACTCGGAGCGATAAAAGCATCAATTTTTTTGCTTAGTTTTAGAAAACTTTTTTGCCACTTTCCTTCCAGAGCACAAACAGAACTTTTTAGATAAGAGTTTTTAACGCACTTTTTAAATACGACGGGCCAGTAATTTTCCTTTTTAAGGCAGTCAAAACAAATTTTGCCTTGAGAAAAAAACTTATAATTAGGACAAAAAAACTTATAATCATGCAAAGTCATTACTATCGGCAGATGATGTTTTTTTAAAGTGAAGATTATTGAAGGAGAAAAATGATGAAAAATATTATGAAGGTGCGCTAAATCAGGCTTTTCTTTTTGAATCAGCTTCTTTAGTTTTTTCTTCGCTTCAAAGTTCCAAAAAATTCTGATTATTTTTTTAAAATCTTTCCACCCCCCTTCTTTTTTGGAATACTCATAAAAATTAACAAAATTAGTTTTCTCCGGCCAATTAAAATTTTGAGGATGCTCGGTGCTCCAAACTAAAACTTGATGACCTTTTCTTTCTAAAAGTTCGCTTAAATCAAAAAGGTACCTTTCTGTACCTCCCTTTAAAAAAAAGAATTTATTAATTTGTAGAATTTTCATACAGAAATTATTTTTCCGTAAGGCTTATTGCTTAAAATCCACCAACCAGCTTTAAGCCAGTGTTTTTTCATTGATTGTCTTGCCGTACAAATCATCCAATTATTCGGCTTTGATTGGCTTTTGGTTAAAATAATTCTTTGGCTGGTCTTTAAAAACTTGGGCCAGTTGGTTATCTCTTGTATTTTTCCTAATCTTAAATTCCAAACATCAGAGGGGTAAATACGGCCAAAAGGGTCGATAAATAGGCTTCTTAAGCCGGAATAATCAGGTAAAATTCTTTGGCCGGTTTGTATGAATCTTAAAAGGCCCCAGGCAAAATAAGCTCTTAACCATCTTTTTAAGGAAAATCCCCTTAATTCCTGGCTAATCAGCCAAATAATTTCTTTTTCCATTTCTTTTAAACGGCTGATTTTATTATCTTCTTTTTGAAAATAATGCGGGGAGTTATGACAAACAGCGAAACTAAATTCTAAATTTAATTCTTTGCTAAGTTGATAAACCTTTCTTAATTCTTGAAAATTATGGTCATTAATAGTGAAAGCGATTTTTAAATTTTTTATTTTTAATTTTTTTAAAATTTCAATGGTCTGAAGTGCTTGCTTGAACCCGTTTTTAACGCCTCTTAATTTTTCGTGAATTTTCTTTAATCCGTCCAACGAAACGGTTATTCCGATACCCGGCTCAATTTTTAAGATTTTTTTTGTTTGTTTTTTTATTTCTTGAGAAAGAAATCCATTGGTAGAAATAATAATTTTAGCTCGGGGGCACCGGCTTTTTATTGTTTGAACAATTTTTGAGAGGTCATTTCTTAAAAACGGCTCGCCCCCGCTTATATTGACATTTTGGATAGTTCGTGGTAGGTTTTTATAATCTTTTGGTTTTAGCGAAGAAGCTGTTTTTTTTCGCCAAATATGGCAAAATTCGCATTGGCTATTGCATTGATAGGTCACGGCTAAAACAATATCTTTAATTTTTTGAGGAAATTTAGGCATTATCTTTAGGGGTCAGTGGGGGGGGTCGGTGGATAATCCAGGACATTTCCCCCGGATTATGCTATATCAATAATCATGGAAGAAGTCAAGAACAAAACACGAAAATCACTTTTTTATTTTTTGCTTTTTTGGGTCATTATCAGACCTAGTTTGGATATTTTAAGTCAGAAAGAAATTAAGATCTCTACTCCTTTTTTAAACTTTAATTTTAACGTCAATATTTTTCTCGGCAGTTGGATTTTTTTGATTGGTTTTTTATTTTTAATAAGAAATCTTAAAGTTCTTCAATCAACGGCTCTGTTTTACCCTATTATTTTATTTCTTAGTTTATCTTTCGCGAGTATTTTTTACTCCTTGGATTCTTCCGTTAGTCTTAGAGAATTTATTAGAATAGCCGGTATATTCCTGCTTTATTTTTTGGTCTATCAATTAATGGAAAATAAAAAAGACTGGTTTTTATTGTTAAAAATTATTTTAGTTAGTTATTTTTTGCCGGCTGTTTTTGCCGTTTTTCAACTTATTTCTGGCCGGGGTCTCGTTGATGAATTTGGCGGTTTTTATAGAATCTACGGCACTTTTGCCCATCCCAATCCTTTTGCCTTTTACGCCTTTTTTATTTTTGGCCTGGTTTTTTCTTTGCTTTTAACAAAAGATAAAGAGCTAAAACTGTGGTTTAAAGAAAAAGACGGCAAAATAATTCTTGGGATTTCAGCCGTTATTTTGACTTTTCTGATTTTGGCTACTTACAGCCGGAGCGCTTTAGCTTGTTTTTTCGGTTTTATTTTTATTTTCGGGATTTTTAAATACCGAAAACTTCTTTTAGCCGGCTTTTCGCTTTTTTGGGTAATTTATTTTTCTTCTCCTGTTTTTCAGGAAAGAATTTGGGAATTAATTACTCTTGACCCTTATGGTTCAGTAGTTTGGCGTTTGCGGTTTTGGCGGGACATGATTCCTTTATTTTTCTGGCATCCCTGGTTTGGTTATGGCTTGGGCGTTTTTACCAAATTAGCGGAATTTTATCGCGGCTTTAAATTTGGCAGTCTGGAAGCTCATAATGATTTTTTAAAAATATTATTAGAAAACGGGATTTTGGGTTTATTAGCTTATTTTTGGATAATTATCGGTTTACTCTTGTGTCTTTTTAAGATATTTATAAATTCTCAAAATAGTCAAAAAATCTTTAGTTTGGGTCTTTTGGGTATTTCTATGGCTCTTTTTGGAGCGAGTTTTTTTGATAATATTTTGCGAGTTACAGCTCTTCAGTGGAGTTTTTGGGTTTTAATGGCCGGCTGGCTCAAGATAAATCAAATAAAAAGTGGGTAGCTGATTTAATTGGCTACCCACTTGACTTACTATTCTACGGTCTACAAGGAGCGTTCCACTCCGGCCGGACCATCTCTATCTTCTTTTCGTCCGGAAAGATCACCTGCTCGTACCCCGGAGAGCCATTACAACTGGCTCTGGAGTATTTGGAGCTCTGGTCAATGTAGAGCGACTCTGCGTCTGATAATTCCACGCAGCTAAAGTTTCTCCGTTCGCCCCAATACCTTGGCCAGAAGGGGACATTGAAGGGGAGCTTATATTTATAAATAAGAAGACCCCCTTCCTTTCTTATAAAACGGGCTACAAAAATTTGATCAAGGAGTTTGAGTTTATTCGGGTCCTGTGGATCCCGAATAACCACACTGAACTTAAGGTCCCACTCCTTATCTTCGCCCCCTAAAGGTCCCACGAATGGGACCCTTAACTCTATGGCACAACCATTATCGGTGAAGACTGCGTCAAAATTCGCTGCCATTGCTACTCTTGCGGCCAACATGACCGCTACTACCACCATCGATAAAACCAGTTTTCTCATCTTTTCCTCTCCTCTAAAAAATAAGATTTAATTTTACTACTAACATTACCAACCGATATCCGGCCAGACTTTTCGCCTCCTTTCCTGCCGGTAAAAATTGTTATTTTTTCAACGAACAAACAAAACCTCCTTTTTAGGCAAAAGGAGCATTTTCGCCTAAAGAGGAAATTTCATCTGATTTTTTAACTAATTGAAAATTCTTAAATGACCAAGCTAAACCAATTAAAAGTCCGATTATTGCCCCTGAAATTAAACTTAAAAATAAATTTGGTTTGGCCGGTCTTTGGCTGACCAAAGAACCGTCTAAAATTTTTATGGAGACATTTTCTCCGGCGCCGTGATAAAATTCATGGCTTTCTTTTAAGACAGCCGTGATCGCCTGACTGATTTTTTCCGCCTTATCTTTTTGAGGATAAAAAACATCTATTTCTATCACCCCTAAATCTCTAAGAATTTCGACTTTTACGCTTCTGGCCCATTCTTTTCTTCTTTCTTTTAATTGAGAAGGGAAATCAGTGTTTTTTATACCATAAGGCGATTCAAAGATCTTGTCAAGAAAAGAATCAGAATAGACGGCTTCTTTTAAAATCTGACCAATATATTGAGCTGATTTGGAAATAGTATAAATATCCTGACCAGCCACTTGTTTTTGGACAACTAATATTTTTGAAGTCGCTTTATGTTGCGGTTTTTGAAAAACAACCAAATCAAAGACTAAAATCGCCCCCAAAAGAGTTGTCCAAAAAATCAACCATTTTTTTTGATAAATTATTTTAATTATTTGCTTAAAATCCATAAAATTATCCCGTCTAAATTTTGCTTAAATAACTAATAAAAAAATGCCTATATTTTAGGCAATTTTAACCTTACCGAAGTTTATTCTATTCGTCAATAGTTTGTCAAGTCTTTCGGGTAGGGCATATTTTTAAAAAGAGGCCCTTTCTTCAGGTCTCTTTTAAATTAAGATTATTCTTTTTTTATTTCCTCGTATTCGCCTTCAACGCTTTCTCCGTTTTTTGGGCCGCTCTTTTTAATCTCCGGCTCTGACTGCTCTTTCTTTTCTTCCTGAACTTTTTGATAGAGTTGAGCGCCGATTTTTTGAATGGCCCCGGAAAGCTCGTCTATGGATTTTTTAAGCGGCTCTATTTCATTCCCGTCTTTTAATTTTTTAAGTTCAGTTAATTTATCTTCCACTTCTTTTTTATCTTCCGGTTTAACTTTATCGCCCGCGTCTTTAAGGGCTTTTTCCGTTGAATAAACCAAAGTGTCAGCTTGGTTTCTGACTTCAATCAATTCTTTTCTTTGGCGGTCTTCAACGGCGTGGGCTTCTGCTTCTTGCTTCATTTTTTCAATTTCTTCTTTTTTAAGAGCCGAAGAGTCGGTGATGGTGATTTGCTGTTCTTTATTTGTGGCTTTGTCTTTGGCTTTGACGTTTAAGATTCCGTTGGCGTCAATGTCAAACTGAACTTCAATTTGAGGAACGCCTCTCGGCGCCGGCATAATACCGTCCAGCATAAACCGGCCGAGAGTTCTATTGTCAGCGGCCATTGGTCTTTCACCCTGAAGTACATGAATTTCTACTGACGGTTGATTGTCAGCGGCCGTGGAAAAAATTTGGTTTTTAGAAGTGGGAATAGTGGTGTTTCTTTCAATAAGAGGAGTCATGACCGCGCCCAAAGTTTCAATGCCTAATGTCAGGGGCGTCACGTCAAGTAAAAGCACATCTTTCATATCGCCGGTTAAAACCGCGGCCTGAATAGCCGCGCCTTGGGCCACGCATTCCATTGGGTCCACTCCCCTTTCAATTTTTTTACCGACATAGTCTTCAACGAATTTCTGGGTAATGGGCATTCTGGTCGGCCCGCCGACTAAAATAATTTTGGTAATATCGTTTGGCGTAAGATTGGAATCTTTAAAGGCCTGTTCCAAAGGACCGCGGCATTTCTCTATGATAGGTCTTATTAATTCTTCCAGTTTGGCCCGGGTAATCTTCATAGTTAAATGTTTTGGTCCGGCTGTGTCCCCGCTTATAAAAGGCAGATTAATATCAGTTTCCAGAGTTGAGGAGAGTTCAATCTTAGCCTTTTCCGCCGCTTCTTTTACGCGCTGAAGAGCGGTTTTGTCCTGCTTTAAATCAATGCCTTCTTGCCGTTTAAATTCATCAGAAATGTAATTAACCAAGACCTCGTCCATATCAGTGCCGCCCAATTCCGTGTCGCCGGAAGTTGACTTTACTTCAAAAACTCCATCGCCAAAATCCATAATTGTTACATCCAAAGTGCCGCCGCCAAAATCAAAAACCAAAATCTTTTCTTCTTGGCCGGCTTTGTCAATGCCGTAAGCCAGAGAAGCGGCGGTCGGCTCATTGATAATTCTTACCACTTCAAGGCCGGCAATGGCTCCGGCGTCTTTGGTTGCCTGACGCTGGGCGTCGTTAAAATAAGCCGGCACCGTGATCACGGCTTTTTGAATCGGTTGGCCCAGAAACGCTTCAGCGTCTTTTTTAATTTTTTGAAGAATAAAAGCTGAAAGTTGCTGCGGCGTATAATTTTTTCCATTAAGAGTATATTTTTCCTTGGTACCCATTTTCCGCTTAAAGGTCGTAATGGTATTTTCCGGGTTAGTTACGGCTTGTCGTCTGGCCGGCTCGCCAACTAAAAGATTGCCGCTTTTGTCAAAAGCCACATAAGACGGAAAGGCTTTGCCGCCGCCAACCACTGTTCCTTCAGAGGAAGGAATCATCACGGTCTTGCCGGCTTCAAGCACCGAAGCGGCAGAATTTGATGTGCCTAAATCTATACCAATTATTTTCATAAATTTATTTTATTTTTATCGGAATCTTTTTCCCTTTTGACACGGCTTTGCTTGTTTTGGGAATAGTGATTTTAAGGATACCGGAAACACTTTCAGCTTCGGCTTTATCTTCCACCACTTCCACCGGCAGTTTAATCACCCGTTTAAAATTTCCCCGCCGGATTTCTTTTCTTAAATAATCTTTTTCTTTTATTTCCTTTTTTTCCTCGCTTTTTCCCTCAATGATTAAAACATTATCTTCAATGGAAATTTCCACCTCTTCGGGCTTAACGCCGGTCAGGGGAGTTTCAATGTAAAGGTTGTCTTTGTCTTGGTAAATGTCAACATTTAATTCTTCCGAGCGAAAAGTCGGCACAAAAGGCATCCATTCGTCTTTTTCAAACATATCAGGCAGATTAAAGGGCCGGTCTAAATCTTTAAATGGTCGCCATTGGATAGGCATATTGCTGTTCTGCTATCACCGTTGACCCTACAGTCTTTTTCGACTCTCGGATTTTAGGTGATTAGCTATATTTTAAAAATCCAAATTTCAAAATCCAAATGTCAAATCAAGTCTCAAGCCCAAATGTCAAATTATTTTGTTATTTTGGAAAATTTTTCTAAAATGCAGGCCATAGGCGGCAAATGTCATCGCTTGGGGGAAGAATTTCGGATGTTTGATAATTGTTTTTATAAAAAAGCGCCAATAAGCTCTTCTTCCCCTTTCTTTAATGCCTAAATAAAACATAGTTTTAAAAAGCCCGACAAAATAGCAAAATTTTATTCGCCCTTTTCTTTTTAGCTTTATTGGCTTAAATTCTTTGAAAAAAACCATAATTCTTTTGTAATAATCTTGAGGCGAATAAATGGAAAAAACAATTTTTTTATATCCTTTGAGAATTTTTTTATATCTCATTTTAGGAATAAAATTCATTGAGAAATCCGTGTTATTGCCGGAAAACGCTTTTTCCAAGATGCGGCCAGTCTTTTTTAAACGTTTATATAACCTAGTGTCTTTGGGTGCGTTTAAAAGGCCAACCATGGCCGTGACAATGCCGCTTTTTTGGATAAAATCAATTTGTCTTTCAAAAATAGAAGGCGGGTCGCTGTCAAAACCGACAATAAACCCGGCCGTTACTTCCAGGCCGTAATTTTGAATCTTTTGGACCGAAGTTAGGAGATTACGGCCGGCGTTGTTAAATTTATTGCATTCTTTCAGGCTTTCTTCGTTGGGCGTTTCAATGCCGACAAAAACCATTTTAAATCCGGCTTGAGCCATTAAGCTCATCAGTTCTTCATCATCAGCCAAGTTGATAGATACTTCGGTAAAAAAAGTAAAAGGATGCTTATGCTCTTTCATCCATTTGATAATTTGGGGTAAAAGTTCTTTTTTAAGTTTTATTTTATTCCCCATGAAATTATCATCAACAACAAAGACGCTTCTCCGCCATTTATTTTCGTATAAAATATTTAACTCTTCAAGTATTTGGTTTGTTTCTTTTGTTCTGGGCAGACGGCCGTATAATGAAGTAATATTGCAAAACTCGCAATCATAAGGACAGCCGCGGGAATACTGGATATTCATAGAAGCGTATTTTCTTGTCTTAATAAGGCCCCATAATGGAATAGGTGTTTGAATTAAGCTTGGCAGTTTAGCCGCCTTATAGACTTTTTTAGCTGTTCCTTTTTCTAAATCTTTTAAGAACTCTTTTAAAACTATTTCCGCTTCGCCAAGGATAAGATGGTCCACTTCGTTGTATTTTTCCGGCTCCATGGTAAAGAGAGGGCCGCCAGCCACAACCTTTTTCCTCCTGTCTTTGCATTTTAAAATGACCTCTTTAGCTGATTCTCTCTGGACAATCATAGCGCTGATAAATACATAATCCGCCCAATCAATATCTTTATCCTTAAGCCGGCTGACATTCATATCAATAAGTTTTTTTCCCCATTCAATGGGCAGCATAGCCGCTACAGTTAAAAGACCCAAAGGGGGATAAGCCGCTTTTTTATTGATAATTTTTAAAGCGTATTTAAAGCTCCAAAAAGTTTCCGGATACTTGGGATAGATAAATAATACCTTCATTTTTTATTTTATTTATTAACTTTCACCTTACTCGCTCTTAAAACTTTTTCTCCGAGCATGTATCCTTTTTGAATCTCTTCCGTAATTTCCCCGCTTTCTTTATTTGATTCAACCATTTCCACGGCTTCGTGAAATTCCGGGTTAAACTTCTCGCCTTTTGCTTTTATTCCTTTTAAATTATGTTTTTCCAAAATAATTTTTAATTGTTTTTTAATAGGTTTTAATTCCGGAATTTGTTCTTGTCCGATTCTTAAACTGTCCAAAACCGGCAGTATTTCTCTGATTAAACTTTCCTGGCTATATTTTCTAAATTCCTCCATTATTTCTTCCTGCCGGCGTCTATAATTTATCAAATCCGCCTGGGCTCTCTGCCACCCGGTCAAATACTTCTCCTTTTCTTTTTGGCATTCTTTCAGTTTCTTTTTAAGTTTTTTTATTTTGCTTTTTTTATCAGCCGCTCCGCAAGCTGGCGGAGAAAAATCGTCTTGAGAATCTTCGTTAGAATAAGTAATTTCTTCTTTTTGAGTCATAATCCCATCAATAGTTTAGCTTTGATTTTCTTATTTGTCAACGACTCCTAATCCTGTTTCTTTTTGTATTTTTTCTTTTATTTTTTCAACTCGATTAATTAATTTTTTAAGATTAGGTTTTAAATTGATTATATCAACCAATACGCCTTGACTTTCAAGATAATTAATTGTATTTAAAAGTTCATCGCTAAAGCTTCTGGAAATAAAGGCTACTTGTAAAAAGTCCAAATAGATATTTTTAAGATTTTTTTGTTCGTTTTTTATTTTAAAGATATCCCTCAAAATCTTTTTTGCCTCTTTTCTAAAGAATAGATATCTTTTTTTAATTTTTACAGTGTTTTCCATTGTTTTTATCTAATAATTTTATAAAAATCAATTTTTTTAACCGGCATTTCAAGACTTATGTTTACTCCTTGAATTTTTTTAGGAAGATTTTTAAAACTTATTTTTTTCTCTTGAATAGTCGTTTCGGCCAAACCGCTTTTAATGGTCATTTTTCCGCCTAATTCTTCGGTAAGTTTTCTGATTGAATAAAGATCAAAGCCCCTTTCCTTTAAGTTTTTTGTTGATAAGCCGCTTAGGGCAAACTCAATGGCGGCAAAATCATCTTTTGGAAAAATATTTTTCAAAAGGTAAGATTTCCTAAAACCAATGCCTTGGTCGACAATTTTAATAAAGCAGATTTTTTGATTGATTTTTATATTGATAAATATATTTTTCGCCTTTGAATGTTCTTTTATATTAGCAGAAAGTTCCGAGATTGTATAAAGGATAAATTCTAAAAATCCTTTGGGCGTTTTTAACCCCTCAATTTTTTCTGAAATAATAGTCAGCTCTTGTTCTAATTGTTGAGCTTTAATTTTGTTTTGATAATTAATCATCTAATTTTATTCTATCAAAAAACCACATTTTTTGCAAATAAAAGAGCCCCGTTAGCGGGGCACTTCCTCCTTTCTTGATTTATTTAATTATCAGAAAAAGTGAATCAAAAGAAGAAAAAGAAAAAAGGAGAGGTGTCTTTGCGCGAAAGACAGAGCTTTCCTTTGGCCAGTGATTTCCTTACTATATTTTTAAACTTCTCTCTCCTCAATTGCTCTCCTTTTAATCTATCCGGAGAGCCTGCTGGCGGCTATGGTTTTCCGCGTTTCTGCGAACTTCACTCCGATCTTTATCAACAAACAACCGAGGAGAGAGATTTTATGATTGTTTATTGAATTATAAAAGGTCGGGGCTAGTCCGGTTTGTCCTGTAAAATACAGAACAGAACGGACCCATATTCGCCAGTAGGCTCCCAAGATATTTCTCTCCTCTTTTGAATCCTGAAAAAATTTCAGAACTCAAGTAAAGAGCCGAGAGAAATAGTGAGTGCCACTATTCCTCTCGGGTTTTTAGCGGTTAATCGGATAACGGGGATAATGGGGCCGAGCGGATTTCATCCTCCACCCCCCGCAAGTACTCCGCCCAACTCTCATCGTTGCGTTCAACATAGAACGCCATACCAGAGACTGGGCTAAGATCCTCCATAACCTTCTCATGGGCCAAGAGTACATGATCCCAGTGGTCATCGTGGTCAACCGATGCGCCACATAGGATGCATGTCAGCTGTTCTTGGAAACAGCCGCAAGACGGGATCGGCGTACTCTATCCCGTCCACTTCAACCCAATCCTCTAGATCCGTGAGCGTCCCGCAATGGACGCAGGATCTTTCTCTATGCTCAAATATCTCTTTTTTCATTATAATCCTCTCCTTTCGCCCGAAGCCCGGGCAAAAAAATTATTTAAAGAACTCTTGGAAGAACCATTTCTCCCATCCAAATCTCCAAAATAATTTAGAAACTCGGATGGAAGAAATTTGCTTTATTATTGACTTTCCTTTTTTAAATCTGCTATAATATCAACATATGAGCACAACAACTATTACTAATATTCAAAACGGCGCTATTGTTTTACCGAAATCCTTACAGAGATATTGGCAAAATAAAAAAGTATTGATTATTCCTTCTCAAGACAGGATTATCATTGAACCATTAGAGCGAGACTGGGATAAATATGAAGAAAAATTAGAACAGGGAAAAAAGTTAATTTCGCCGGCGCTGATTAAAGAAGCTGTTAAATACGCAAAAAAGAAATAATCTTATGCGAGTCGTTTTTGACACCAATATCTTGATTTCTGCTTTTTTGTGGCAGAAGCGGCTTAAGCTAATCTATCAAGCTATTCGGCAGAACCAACTAACGCCTTGCTTTACTAAAGAGACTTGGGATGAATTTCTGCGCGCTCTTGCTTATCCTAAATTCAAAAAGCAGATTCTAAAGATAGGCATTGCGCCCGATGAAATCACCCGACTAATTACCAGTCGGTATTATTTTATTCCTTTGACTCCAGAAATTTCAGTTATTAAAGACGATCCTTCTGATAATAATATTCTTTCAGCCGCTCTCGTCACTAAATCTGAATTTATTATCTCCGGCGACAGGCATCTTTTATCTCTTAAGAAATTTGTTGATATTCCCATTCTTTCACCTCAACAATTTCTGAAGCGATTCAAGAAATCTAAAACACAAAAATAATTAAAGAACAAACCATCCTTCTCTGAACCAACCTCATTTTGAGATTAGCTCGGTGAAAGAGGCAGGCTTTGAGCCAAAAGTGCTTGGACTTAAGCCTGCCAAATTTTAGTGCGTGAGCCGCGGCTGTTTCTCAACTTTTCCGGATGAGATACGACTCAATCTCATCTAACCAGTCCTTGTGCTCTAACCGTTAATTCCTTTTCGGAAACAGGGTGCCTTCCCTCGGTTACCGGTTAGATTTCTACTAACAAGCAGGCGACTGGAATTCCAAATACTATTGTTTAAGCTACCTTATCGGACGATATACGGCTTGGGGGCCGAATATCGTCAGTTTCTCTGAGCGGCCAGCAAAACTACTGCCAGCCTCTCTTTTCAATTGTACTCCCCTTTTTAGAAGCCAAATGTCAACGGTCTCCTCTCGTTGACCCTGGCAATTATACCAATGGTCAACGGGAGGAGAGCCTCCTGTTAAAACCTCAATGGCCTCAACAGGAATCACTCTTGATGACTTCGGAGAGCCAATTATAGCCTCCAAAAATTCGTCAAGAGTGATTTCTTTCATATCGGAGGGCATTGGTTCTCCCTCCGTAATTCTCGCATACCATTCCTCGCCCTTTCGGGCAAAAATTTTTATCATCTTTCTTACCTCCCCTGCCCCGTGGGGCAAAAAAACATTAGCGATTCAAAGAACTCCTGGGAGCCGCCGCAGAACTCCAAGTTCTGCGGCAAAAATCTCTCCCATCCAAATCTCCAAAATAATTTAGAAACTCGGATGGAAGAAATTCGCTTTATTTCTCATAATTTGCTATATTATAAAATATGTCCCAACTATTTATTTCCCAAAAAGAAAAATTAGTCATTCAAGAATTTAAGGATAAAATTAGACAAAAACTTAGCGCTAAACATCCTTATTTTCTTCTCTTCGGCTCAAAAGTTAGAGGTGATTTTACTGCCGCTTCTGACATTGATTTGTTGATTGCCTTAGACGATCTTTCTCAAAAAGACAAAAATTTCATCTCTGATTTGGCTACTCAATTATATCTCAAACACCAAATTGATATTTCACCTCATATTTATTCTAAGAAAGAATTTCAGTATTTTAATCAGCTTCAGACTCCTTTTTCTCTCACCCTTCAAAAAGAAGCCGTTAAACTTTAATCAATGGTTTTTAAGATTTCTTCTCAAAACAGAAAGAAACAATTTAAACTGCTTTTAGCTAAAGCAAAAGAAAGATTAAAATCAGCTAAAGTTCTTATTGACAAAGAGCTATACAATGACGCTGTTTCTCGAAGCTATTACGGTTTCTTTGACGCGGCTAACGCTGTTTTAATTACTAAAGGTTTAAGTGCCAAAACTCATTCGGGCGTAATTGTTTTATTCAGTAAACGCTTCATTAAAACTCAAATTATTCCCGTCAAATACATTAACTTTTTCAGAAGGGCCAAAGAGGCGCGGGAAGAAGCGGACTATGAGATTTTTAAGAAATTCAATAAAGAACAAGCGCTTGAAATCTATAACACAGCCAAAGAATTCGTTAATTACACTGAGAAACATTTTTTCTCAACCTAGTAATAAATCCATAAATCTTTCGCATAAATAAATCCGTTCTTATCGGATTTTTATTTTTCTTAAAGAACTTCTCTCTGAACCCGCCATTCTTGATAAATCCAGAATGACAAGCTCGGAAAGAAGGGCGAGTAGAGCCGTGCTGCTGGCTCGCCTTAAAATTAGTGCGCGGAAATTTTCCTGCGTATTCTTCGTATGGAGTTAAATTTCCGAAACCCCATACCTTCATACCGCCCGCAGTGGGGACACGAAACCCCGGAAATTTTTTCTTCCATTTTCCTCACCTCCTTTTCAGAAATCTCAATTTTAGTTAAAACCTCTAAAAAGAAGATG